>Ga0080064_1000613_pt1 | contig 89101 bp, 71 predicted proteins | sample Subgrocontami54m_FD_69260 | JGI IMG/M metagenome (GOLD analysis project Ga0080064, IMG submission 69260) | Subsurface groundwater microbial communities from S. Glens Falls, New York, USA - GMW46 contaminated, 5.4 m (SPADES assembly) (version 2) ... | reverse complement strand
AGCGGGACGCTGAACAACAGCTACTCCGGGGGGGTGTTCGCCGCGACGCTGACCAACAACGGGACGCTGCTGAACAACGTCGGCGCGACGCTGACCAACAGCGCGACGCTGACGAACAGCGCTTTCGCCACGCTAACGAACAGCGGGACGCTGACGAACATCGGGACGCTGCAGAACAGCGGGACGCTGACGAACAGCGGGACGCTGACCAACAACGGGACGCTGAGCAACTTCTCCTTATACTGGCCCGCGACGCTGACCAACAACGGGACGCTGACGAACAGCGGGACGCTGACGAACAACTACGTCCTGAACAACAACGGGACGCTGACGAACAACGCTGGCGCGACGCTGACGAACTTCTGGCTGCTGACGAACAATGGGAGGCTGACCAACAGCGGGACGCTGACGAACTTCTCCGCCGGGACGCTGTTGAACTTCTCCGGCGCGTCGCTGCTCAACACCGGGACGCTGACGAACTACGCCGGCGCACAGCTGCTAAATAATGGGACGCTGACGAACACCGCTTTCGCCACGCTGACGAACAGCGGGGCGCTGACGAACACCGGGGCTTTCGCCACGCTGACGAACAGCGGGGCGCTGACGAACATCAGGACGCTGATGAATGACGCGACGCTGTCGAACTTCTCCGGCGGGACGCTGCTGAACAACTTCGGCGCGACGCTGACGAACTTCTGGCTGCTGACGAACAATGGGACGCTGACCAACAACGGGACGCTGAGGAATGACGCGACGCTGACGAACGACGGGACGCTAACGAACTACGGGACGCTGACCAACAACGGGACGCTGAACAACAACGGGATGCTGTCGAACTTCTCCGGCGGGACGCTGACGAACAACTTCGGCGCGACGCTGACGAACAGCGGGACGCTGACGAACACCACTTTCGCGACGCTGGACAACTACAGTACGCTGACCAACAGCGGGACGCTGACGAACAGCGGGGCGCTGACGAACATCGGGACGCTGAAGAACGACTTCGGCGCGACGCTGACGAACAGCGCGACGCTGACGAACTACTTCGTCCTGGACAACAACGGGACACTGACGAACACCGCTTTCGCGACGCTGGACAACTACGGGACGCTGACGAACAGCGGGACGCTGACGAACACCGCTTTCGCCACGCTGACGAACGACGGGATGCTGACGAACAACATCGGCAGGACGCTGAACAACACCGGCACGCTGAGCAATTCGTGGTACCTCTACAACTACGGCACGCTCACCAACAGTGGCACCCTCGACAACTCCGGCACGCTGAACAGCACCGGCACCTTCACCAACTCCGGCACGGTGAACAACACCGGCACCATGGACGTGTTCCAGATGACCGTGGCTGCGCTTGGACTGCTGAACAACAACGGCGCCATCACCATGACCGGCGCGAACCCGCTGAGCGTCGAAGCGGGCGGCACGCTGGGAGGCAGCGGCACGATCAACGGAAATGTGCTGATGGGCGGCACGCTGAATCCCGGCAATTCGCCGGGCACCATGACCATCAACGGCAACTACACCCAGACCAGCGGCGGCGCCTACACCGCCGAATTGGGCGGCGTCTTCGCCGGGCAGTATGACCAGTTGAACGTCAGCGGCATCGCCACGCTGGACGGCACGTTGAATGTGAGTCTGGTCAACGCCTTCGTGGTGAACCTGGGAAATTCATTCATCATCATGACTTTCGGCTCGTCTACCGGCGCCTTCAGTTTCCTCAACCTGCCCACGCTGGCTTCCGGCCTGCAATGGTCGCTGGCTTACAACCCAACGGATATCACCCTGAGCGCTGGCGGTACGCAGACGCCCGTGCCGGAGCCCGGTACGCTGCTGCTCCTCGCCACCGGCCTCTCCGGCCTGCTCTGGCGCCGGCGAACGCACAAGGCGCTTTAGGCCGTCACTCGTGGTTTGTGATGCTTCACCGCAGTGCGGCGGGAAGAACCCGCCTCCTCCACCACAGTTTTCTTCGCACTTTCCTGCATGCGCCGCTTTACTCAGCCACTCCGCTCGGATATAAGGAGAGGCTTAAGGTCGGAAAGGAACTCCTGATGAATGCTCGTGGCAATGTGGCCTTTCAAGCAATCGTGGTCATTCTACTAGCGGCCGTTGTGAGCCTGCTGGCCTGGCCCCATCTCCGATCCGCGCCAATTCCAAAGTTCCAGACCGAATATCAGGCCGTCCTGCTCACCGGCGGGCAGGCCTTCTATGGCAAGCTGGAGGGATTCGGTACGTCTTTCCCGGTGCTCACCGACATCTATTACGTGCAAAGCCAGGTGAACCCGGAGACGAAGGCCGTCACCAACATCCTGATCCAGCGCGGCAAAGAGTGGCACGGTCCCGATCGGATGTACCTCAACCCGTCCCACATCTTATGGGTTGAGCCCGTCGCCCCGGATTCCCAGGTGGCCAGGCTCATCGCGGAAAAGAAAGGCAAGTAATCAACGGCTGCTCCTCCCGGACACCGCTTCATCTCTTCACGCACGTCTGTTTACCTGGAAATGTTTTGTTGCTCGTCGGCCGAGCGGATTTCATTGCACATCCCCCCGCCATTTCGTAGACTGCGACGCGGTCGCGCATTCACGCGGAGGGCCGCGCCGGTGGTGGAAAAGCGGGCAGGCATGGAAGCCGGTCCTGCCGAAAACAGTGGATTTTGAATTTCAGTTTGCTTGGAGGAAAACATGTTTCGCGTGCGGATAATGAAGGCGGTAGTTGCGGTTTTCGTGGTTCTCGCGCTGGCGCTGCCGCTGGCGGCGCAGTCCTTCACTGGCGCTCAGGATAAACAAAAACGCCCCATGACCTTCATGGACGTGATGGAGCTGCGCGGCGTAGGCAGCGGCAGCATTTCGCCCGACGGCAAGATGGTGATCTACACCATCTCCATCCCGCAGTGGAAAGCCGGGAAGAATTTCACAGATGTTTTCATTGCGTCGTCCGATGGCTCCTCCGCGCCGCGGCAGATGACTTACACAAAGGAGAAAAATGAGACGAGCCCGCAGTGGGCGCGCGACAGCAAGGCCTTCGGTTTCCTCTCCGACCGCGGCGAAAAGCAGCAGCTTTACATCATGCGCCCCGACGGCGGTGAAGCCCGCCAGGTGAGCGACCCCGCAAATGCGTCCGGGGCAGGCGCCAAAGACGGCGTGGGTGCTTACGCTTTCAGCCGCGACGGCAAGTGGGTGGCGTTTTCCGCGGGCAAGCCGGAGGAGCGCCAGCTCTGGCTCGCCAGCCTGGAAAAAGACGACGCGCCAGTGCAGCTCTCCAAGCACGCCGCGCCCATCGCCAGCTTTCAGTGGAGCCCAGACAGCAGCCGAATCTTCTTCATTGCGCCGGACCGCGTGGACAAGGACGACCAGACGCGCAAAGAAAAGAAATTCGATGTGCGTATTGCCGACGAACAAAAGCCGGCGTCGCATCTGTGGTCCATCGACATCGCCGACAAATCCGAGAAGCGCTGGACCACGAGCGAGGACTACAGCGTGTCGCAGTTCACGCAGTCCATGGACAACGCGTGGATCGGCTTCCGCAGCGTCTCCACGCTGCGCCATGCGAATACCACCACGCAGGACGAAGCGGAAATCTACTTGCTGAATCTGGCCAGCGGCGAAGCGCGCCGCTTGACGAACAACAGCGTCGGCGAAGGGCTGGGGCGCTTTTCGCCGGACAGCAAGCTGCTCGTCTTCACCGCCGAGGATAATTTCCAGGACATGCGCAACTCGAAATTCTACGTGGTGCCTGTCGCCGGCGGCCCCATAAAGAAACTTTTGCCGCAATGGGACCACAGCGCCGGGCAGGCCTTCTGGAGCGCGGATTCGAAAACGATTTATTTCGGCGAAGGCATCGGCGTGGACGGCCACCTGTTTTCCGTGGGCGTTGCCGACGGCGACAAGTCCACTGCGCCAACACAGTTGACGCACGAACGCGGCGTCATCGGCGGCGGCTTCGACTATGAGGCAGGACTCTTCCTGCTGAATTTTACCGATCCCACGCAGCCCGGCAATTACTACGTTGCGCGGCCGGAGAACATCGGGCAGCGCGCGCGATGGACGCGCGTCTCCGATGCCAACCCGCAAGTGGCGCAGTTCCAGCTCGGCGAGTTCGAGACGGTGCACTGGAAATCGAGCGACGGCAAGGAAATCGAGGGCATCCTCGTTTATCCGGTGGGCTACGAAAAAGGGAAGCGTTATCCGCTCGTCGCGCAGATTCATGGCGGCCCGGCCGGCGCGGACATGAACAACTTCTCCGCCGGATACGGAAGCTACGTGCACATCTTCGCCGCCAACGGCTACGCCGTGCTCAAGCCGAATTACCGCGGTTCCGACCAGTACGGCGAAAAATTCCGCATGGAAATTATTGGCGACTACTTCCGCCAGGCCTTCGACGACATCATGCTCGGGGTGGACGCCTTGATCGCTCGCGGCATCGTCGATGGAGACAAGCTGGGCATGATGGGCTGGAGCGCGGGCGGCCACTGGTCCAACTGGACGCTCACGCACACCAACCGCTTCAAAGCCATCTCCAGCGGCGCCGGCGCCATGAACTGGATTTCCATGTACGCGCAGACGGACGTGCAGTCCGGCCGCGAAACCTATTTCGGCGGCAAGCCGTGGGAAAACTGGGACTACTACGTCAAAATCTCGCCGCTCAAGTACATCACGAACGCCAAAACGCCTACGCTGATCCACGTCTGCGACGGCGACCCGCGCGTGCCCAAGCCACAGTCCGACGAGCTGCACATGGCGCTGAAAAAACTTGGTGTACCGGTGGAATACATCGTCTATCCGCAGAACTCCCACGGCATCACCGACCCGCGCTACCAGATGGTGAAAATGGTTTCCGAATTCAACTGGTTCGAGAAATGGATCAAGGGCAAGCCCGGCTGGTTTGACTGGAAATCCCTGCTGGCCACGCTGGAAGAACCGAAAGCGCAGGAAGAGAAGAAAACAGAAAAGGCAGATATCGACGAGCCATAAAGACGGCTGGCTATTCTTTTTTCGTCGGCACGCCAACCGCCCAGGCGTAGCCGTCGGGGTCCTCGACGATGACTTCGCGCCAGCCGTGCGGCTTATCCGTACACGGCGCGAGCAGCCGCGCGCCATGCTGCTTGGCGCGCGCTTCGACTTCGTCCGGGTTCACACCGAACAGCCGCATCTCTGCCCCAAGTCCGCGCTGCGGCGTATTCAGCAATCGCGCGTGCCACGGGTGCTGGTCGTAAGTGTGGTCGGCATGGAGCATGAATTCCAGACCGCCGATGTCCATCGCCGCGAAGTCCACGTCCGCGTACACCGCCTTCGCGCCGAGCACGTCGCGATAAAACGCCACCGCGCGCGCCACGTCGGAAACGACCAGGTTCACGGAGAATTTAGGCAGCCTCCGCCCGTACTCGTCGGCCAGCATCCAAGGATCGTTCGTGCGTTTTTTGGTCACGGCTCCTCCGCCACCCGTAGGTTGTCAGTGCGAATGATTCGCGAGGCGGCCCGCCTCAATTTGCAGGCGCTGCCTCGCTGGTTGTAGCATCCATTCGGGCCGGCTGGAAAGCCTGAAGTTCTTGCGCCGCGTCAAAAGGAACTCTCATGGACGACGCACTCACCGTTCATCGCCTTCATTTTGCCTTCACCATTACGTATCACTATCTTTTCCCGCAGCTGACCATGGGGCTCGCGCTGCTTATTCTCATTCTGAAGACCATGGCCCTGCGCACTGGAAACGAACATTACAACCGCGCCGCGCGCTTTTGGGCCAAGATTTTCGGCATCAATTTTGCGCTCGGCGTGGTCACCGGCATTCCCATGGAATTCCAGTTCGGCACCAACTGGGCCGCGTTTTCGAAAGCGGCCGGCGGCGTCATCGGACAGACGCTGGCGATGGAAGGCGTGTTTTCTTTTTTCCTCGAGTCGTCGTTCCTCGGCTTGCTGCTCTTTGGTGAAAAGCGGCTGGGCCCGCGCGGCCACTGGTTTGCTGCGCTGATGGTGTTCATCGGCTCGTGGCTTTCCGGCTATCTGATTATCGCCACCGACGCGTGGATGCAGCACCCCGTCGGGTACACGCTCGGCCCCAATGGTGAAATCCTGCTCAGCGATTTTTGGGCGCTGCTGCTGAACCCCTGGGCGCTCTGGCAGTACGCGCACAACATGAACGGCGCGGTGCTCACCGGCTGCTTCGTGATGGCCTCGGTCGGCGCGTTCTATTTGCTCTCGCACAAATACGAGGATTACGGCCGCACGTTTGTGCGCATCGCGGTGACCGTCGGCGTGTTCTCGTCACTGTTGCAGATGTTTCCCACCGGTGACGCACAAGGCCGCATGGTGGCGCTGCACCAGCCCGTGACACTGGCGGCGATGGAAGGGCTGTTCGAGACGAAAGAAGGCGCGCCGCTGGCCATCCTCGGCCAGCCCGACGTGCAGAAGCGCCGCCTCGACAATCCTCTGGTGATTCCGCGCCTGCTCAGCTTCCTCACCTATCAGCGCTGGCATGCGGAAGTGAAGGGCTTGAGCGAAGTCCCGCAAGAGTCGTGGCCGGACAACATTCCGCTCGTCTACTACAGCTACCACGTGATGGTCGGGCTGGGGACCATCTTTATCGCCATCATGGTTGTGGCCGCGTGGAAGCTTTGGCGCGGCACGCTCTACGCCTCGCGCTGGACGCTGTGGACTCTGCTCCTTTCGCTGCCGTTTCCTTACATCGCCAACACCGCCGGCTGGATGACCGCGGAGCTGGGCCGTCAGCCGTGGATCATCTACGGACTGATGCGCACGCGCGACGGCGTCTCGCCGCAAGTGGCCGCGGGCAATGCCTGGTTCACGCTGATCGGCTTCATGGGCCTCTACACCGTGCTGAGTATTCTTTTTCTCTTTCTCGTGTACCGCGAAATCGAGCATGGGCCCGAGCCGAATGGCTCCGGGCACGCCGCTGCCAGCGCCGTGGCCCGGGCGGCGTGAGGAGGCATGAACATGGAAACCATCTGGTTCTGCCTAATCGCTGTGATGCTGGCGATGTACGTGGTGCTTGACGGCTTCGACCTGGGCGCCGGCATCTTGCACCTGCTCGTGGCCAAGTCCGACGCCGAACGCCGCCTAGTGCTTCGCTCCATCGGCCCCGTGTGGGACGGCAACGAAGTGTGGCTGCTGGCCGCCGGCGGCACGCTCTACTTCGCGTTTCCCGCGCTCTACGCTTCGAGCTTCAGCGGCTTCTACTTGCCGCTGATGATTGTTCTCTGGCTGCTGATCCTGCGCGCCATTTCCATCGAGTTCCGCAGCCACATCGCCGGGCCGCTCTGGGCGCCGTTCTGGGACGCGGTGTTTTGCGGCGCGAGCGTGCTGCTGGCGGTGTTTTTTGGCGCGGCACTGGGCAACGTGGTGCGCGGCGTCCCGCTCGACGAGCACGGCTATTTTTTCCTCGCGCTATGGACCAACTTCAACATCGGCCCCTCGCCGGGAATTCTCGATTGGTACACGATTCTCGTCGGTGTCGCTGCGCTGCTCACGCTTGCATTGCACGGCGCGCAGTGGCTCGCAGTAAAAACGGAGGACGCATTACAAGAGCGCGCACGGCAGCTGGGCAGCCGGTTGTGGTGGGGAGTCGCCGCGGCCACCGTCGTGGTGACGGCCGTGACGTTTCGCGTGCAGCCGCAGGTGACGCTGAATCTCACTGAGCGGCCCTGGGGCCTGGTCTTTCCGTTGATTGCGCTCGCGGGTCTGGCTGGCATGCGCGTTTTCTTTGCGCGCGCTGACGACCGCAAGGGCTTCCTCGCGTCGTGCGCCTACATTGTGGGCATGCTCACCAGCGTGGTCTTCGGGCTGTACCCGCTCGTGCTGCCCGCTACGGATGCGGCCCGCTCGCTCACCGTGCACAACGCCAAGGCCGCGGACTACGGCCTGCGCATCGGTCTCATTTGGTGGGTGATTGGAATGGTGCTCTGCACCGGCTACTTCGTTTTTCTCTACCGCCACTTCGCCGGCAAAGTGAAACTCGATGCCGACCATGAAGGCTATTAGCGCGAGGTCACTTGGACTTGCTGCGCGCGAGGAGCCAGTTCACCAGCGCGACGACGGCCACGGCGATGACGATTTTCAGGTGAGCTGTATTCATCTGCAGCAGCATCACCACGCAAAACGCAATCCCTGCAAGCGCAAAGAGCCGTCCGGCGGGCAAACGGAAAGCGTCCGCGTGTGGCCGCGTGACGCGCAGCCGGATCAGCGCCGCACACACCAGCCCGTAGGTGAACAGGCGCGCCACCGAGGAAAGAATCGCGTTCCAGATGAAGCTGCCGTAAATCGCCAGCGCCATCGCCAGCACGGTGTACACCAGGATGGAGACGTACGGCGTGCGGAACTTCGGATGCACTGCAGCGAAGACCGGCGGGAAATCGTGGCGCTCGGCGAAGGCATACGTGAGCCGCGGCGCGCTGACGAACTGCCCGCTCAGGTAGCCGTAGGTGGACACCATCGCGCCCAGCGCGACGAGTCCCGCGCCGGCATTCCCCAGAAAAACCCGCGCAGCATCGGCCAGCGGACGCTCGCTCGCGCCCGGGTCGGCCAGCGCGCCCATCACCACCAGATGGATCAGCGAGTAAAACACCGCGCACGTGGCCAGCGCGACGAACAGCGCGAAGGGCGTGTCCCGCCGCGGATTTTTCACTTCGCCCATGGGCATCAGCGCGGCCTCGAATCCGCCGTAGGCAAAGATCAGCGCCAGCACCGCGGCCATCCAGTCGCTCATGCCCGCGGGTGACGCGCCCACGGAAATTCTTCCACCGACAAACCAGAATCCCGCCACGACAAAAATCGCCAGCGGTGTGAGCTTGGCCACCATAAAGAAATTGCTGACCTGCGCGCCGGCGCGCACGCCGCGCACGTTGACCACTGCCAGCACGCTGAGCACCAGCGTCAGAATAAACGCGCGCGGAGCCGGCGCTGTGGCCCCTTTCCAGAATTCGCCGAGGTACAGCACGAAGATGTTGGCGTTGGCCGCCGCCGACGTGAGTCGCACCAGCCACGCGAACCAGCCCATCTGCACGCCGGCAAATTGTCCGAAGGTTTCCCGCGCGTAGAGGTACGGCCCGCCAGCCTCGCGGAACTGCGAGCCGACCTCCGCGAAGCAGGCCATGATGATGCCGATGCCTGCGGCGGCGATCAGGTAGGCATAGGGGGCCGCGGGGCCCAGCCAGCGCGCGATGTCGTCCGGCATGCCGAAGATGCCGCTGCCGATGATGGAGTTCACCACCAGCGCGGCCAGGGTCCACCGGCCGATGGCGCGGATCAGTTGCGGCTTTGCGGTGTCGCTCATGACAGGACTCTACGCGGCGGCATTGTAGCAGGGGGCAGCAGGCGGGAAGTAGAGAAGAGAAATGAAGACGGGGCAGGAGGAGTTCCTCCTGCCCCGGCCTCCCGAGGAGGGACAGCTATGCAATCCTACAAACTTGGGCGGCGCATGCCTTCACGCTGCCGCAATACTGATTGGATGCACCTGCGACTCCAAACGTTCAGCAAAACACAAAGCCAATAGTATCAGTTAGTTAGGATGGATAATCGAGTTCCGGTCATCCAGCAAAGGAACACTGTACATGCCAAAAAAGTGCACAGATTTGCAGACGGAAAAGTCTTTTCCGGCAACGCGAGGAGGAATCAGCAATCGGCGCCTATTGCACCACGCCGAACAGTTCGGGCCGCTGCGTCATCGCCGCGCCCGGTAATTGATCGCTTGGCTATTGCCTCTCCCATGGAAATTTTCGAGCCCGGGCCGGAACGCGCAGAGTAGCACATGTTCGCCGTGGAGGGCACGCGCGCGGCATTCTCCCGCGGGACTGATTTTCTTTGTTAGAATCGCAGGCTCGTCGGAAGTGAATACAGAAATCAGGGAATGCCTCATGCTTCGAAATCACCACAAACGATTTGTACTTGTATGCGTCACGCTGGCGCTCGCGGTTGCCATGCAGACGGGTTTTGCGCAGAAGGCGGCGCAGCGCAAAGCGCCGCCAAAGCGCGCCGCGGCTGCACCCGCCCCGCGTCCGCAGGCGGCCATGTCCGGCTACCGGCAGCGCGACGCCGCCGAAGAGTTGCGCCTCGAACAGAAATTCGCGGCCATTCCGTCCGCAGCCGAGGCCAAGCGTCATCACCTGTTCCTGACCGCCGAGCCGCATCCGGCGGGCTCCGAGCGCAACAACTTGCTGGCCCGGCATATCGCCGCGCTGTGGAAGCTGCAAGGCTGGGAGGACGTGGTCATCCATCGCTACGATGTGCTGCAATCTTCCCCGCGCGAGGTGTCACTCGAAATGATTGCGCCCGTGGCCTACAAGGCCGGGCTGCGCGAGGACGACTACGACTTCGACACGGACACCAAGAATCCCCGCGTCAGTGGCGCCTATTTAGGTTTTTCCGCTTCGGGCGAAGTCACCGCGCCGGTGGTCTATGCCAACAGCGGCAATCCGCAGGACTACGAATTGCTGCGCAAGAATGGGATTGAAGTTCGCGGAAAAATCGTCCTCGTGCGCTACTCGAACCCGTACAGCTACCGCGGCTTCAAGGCGCTCACCGCGCAACGCGAAGGCGCCGCGGCCATTTTGATTTATTCCGACCCCGCCGAAGACGGCTACAAGCGCGGAAAAGTCTATCCCGACGGCCCGTGGGGTCCGGAGAGCCACATTCAGCGCGGCGCCATCACTTACGACTTCATCGTGCCCGGCGATCCGCTCACGCCCGGCTGGCCCTCGCTGCCTGGCGCCAAGCGCATCCCCATCGAGGAAGCACAGTCCGTGCCGAAAATTATCGCCATTCCGCTTTCCTGGCGCGACGCCAAACCGCTCCTCGAAAATATGGACGGCCCGCTGGCGCCGCAGGAGTGGCAGGGCGGCTTGCCCATCAAGTACCGCCTTGGCGGCTCGGCCGTGCGCGTCCACCTGAATGCGGACATGGACACCAGCGTGGTGCCCAACTACGTTGTGGAAGCCCGTATCCGCGGCGCTGAGCTGCCCGACGAGTGGATCGTGCTCGGCAATCATCGCGACGCCTGGGCCTTCGGCGGCGTGGACCCTTCCAGCGGCACCGCGTCGCAGCTCGAGCTCACTCGCGCTCTTGGCCTGCTGGCGAAGCAGGGCATCCGCCCGAAGCGCACCATTGTGATGTGCAGTTGGGACGGCGAGGAGTACGGCCTCACCGGCTCCACCGAGTGGGGTGAACAGTTTAAGGACGAGCTGCGCAAAAAAGGCGTGGCCTACATCAACGTGGATTCCTCCATGTCCGGGCCGAACTTCGAGCCGCAATCGGTGCCGTCGCTCGCGCCGCTGCTGGTGGAGATCAGCAAAACGCTGCGCGACCCCTCCGGCAAAACGCTCTACGCCGCGTGGCGCGAGACGCAGCGGAAAAGTTTACAGAAAAAGACGGTCACCGACGCCGAGCTTGTGAACACAAAAATCGGCAGCGGCTCCGACCACACCGTTTTTCTCAATCACGTCGGCCTGGCCAGTGTGCTGCTTCAGTTTGATGGCCCCTACGGCGTGTATCATTCCATGTACGACAATCATTTCTGGATGAACAAATTCGGCGACCCGGGCTTTAAGTACCACGCGCTGATGTCGCAGTATTGGGGCGTGCTGGCACTGCGCCTGGCCAACGCCGAAATCCTGCCGTTTGATTTTGCGGTGTATGCGGCGAACCTGCGCACATTCGTGCAGGAGCTCGAGAAGGGCGCCGGCGAGACGCGCGACGTGGACCTCCGGCCGCTGCTCGCGCGCGTCGCGGAGTTGGAAATCGCGGGCCGCGAGTTGAACGCCGCGGTGCAGAGCGCGCTCACGCGCTTGCCCCGGCCGGACCCCGCCACTCTGGCGCGGCTGAACGCGCAACTTCTACTGGTTGAGCGAAACTGGCTGTACGATCCGGGCATCCCCGGCCGGCCATGGTTCAAGCACTTGCTCTACTGCGCGCGCTACACCTACGCGCACCTTGAGCTGCCCGGCTTGACCGAGGCGATGGAAGCAGGGAAGTGGGACGCAGCGAAGGAACAGGCGCGCATCCTCGAAGACGCCGTGGCGAAAAACACTGCGCTGCTGCGCGATGCTCGCACGAGCCTCGCGCCGCCGCCCGCGCCCGCCCGTTAGCGTCGCTTATTTGTCCAAGTGGTATGGCACGCTGGTGACCACGATGTTTTTCCGGAACAGCAGCGCGCCTTTCAGGATCAGGCTGGTCTGGTTGTGGAACAAGTTGTGCCACCACTTCGCCGGCACGATCTCCGGCAGCAGCACGGTGAGCTTGTCGTCCGTGCGCAGGTCTTCCACCTCGTTAATAAAGTGCAGCAGCGGCCTCAGCACCGAGCGGTAGGGCGAGTCCAGGATGATCAAGTCCACATCGTCAATGTGCTTCTTCCAGTTTTTGCGGATTTCCTCGTGGTCATGGCCGTCGGCGTTTACGGTTACCGCCAGCACATCCTTCGAAATCGACTTGGCATATTCCACGGCAAAGAGCACCACGCGGTTGGGGGCCGGGGAGACGGGCACCACCACGGTGTGCCGCGCCACCCGCGGCTTGTCGAAATCCGACAGCGAGACCTGCAAGCTGAGCCGGAAGTAGTGATCCCGCGTTTTGCGGAACACCATCACCAGCAGCGGGATTGCCAGCATGACCACCCACGCCCCGTGGATAAACTTGATAAACGCCACCACACACAGCACGATTGCGGTGGTCACCGCCCCGGTGGCGTTCAGCGCCATGCGCCAGCGGAAACCCGGCTCTCGCAACCTCAGCCAATGCACCACCATCCCTGCTTGCGAGAGAGTGAACGAAACGAATACGCCCACCATGTACAGAGGGATTAGGGCGTGCACTTCTCCGCGAAACACTACGATCAGCACGCTTGCGGCCAGCGCCAGCACGATCACCCCGTTGGAGAACACCAGCCGGTCGCCCAGGTTGGCAAGCTGCCGCGGCGCGAAGCGGTCTTTGGCGAGGATGGATGAGAGCCGCGGGAAATCCGCGAAGCTGGTGTTGGCCGCAAGGACTAGAATGAGCATTGTCGCGCCCTGAATGACGAAATAGATGGAGCCTCGCCCGAACACGGCTTCGTTAATTTGCGAGAGCACCGTCTCGCCTTCTTTGGGAGCGATGCCGAAAGAGCGCGAAAGCAGCGTGACGCCGAGAAACATGGTGCCGAGGATTGCGGCCATCCAGAAGAGCGTCTGCGATGCATTCTTGGAGACGGGCTTCTTGAACGCCTGCACGCCGTTGGATATCGCTTCCACGCCGGTCAGCGCCGTGCATCCGGAAGCGAACGCGCGCAGGAAAAGCCACGTGGCTCCGATCCCTGCCAGAGCACTGGGTTCCGCTGCCGGCACCGGAACAGGCGGCGCGCCGGAGGAAAATAGTTTTGCAAACCCGCCTGCGATCATCAGGAACGCGGAAAAAATAAACAGATACACCGGCACGCCAAACAGTGCCGCGGATTCGCGCACGCCGCGCAGGTTGGCCAGTAGGATGATGAAGATCGCCAGCAGGCAGAGCGCTTCGCGATGAGGGAGCAGCTTGGGAAACGCCGAGGTCACTGCCGCAATCCCTGCGGCCACGCTCACCGCCACTGTCAGCACGTAGTCAATCAGCAGCGCCGCCGCGGCCACCAGCCCCGGCGTCACACCCAGGTTCTCTTTGGCCACGATGTACGCGCCGCCGCCGCTCGGATAGGCGTGAATCGTCTGGCTGTACGACGTGGCTACGATGGCTAGCAGCGCAACGATGCAAATCGCCACCGGCAGCGACAAGTAGAAAAACGCCGCTCCTGCCGCCGCCAGCGCCAGCAGCACTTCTTCCGTGGCGTACGCGGTGGAAGAAAGCGCGTCGGAGGCAAACACCGGCAGCGCGGCCAGCTTGCCGAGCCGCTGTTCGTGCAGCTCCGCGGTGCGCAGCGGCGACCCCAGAAAGATTCGTTTGAAAGAAAAAGGCATTCGTTACCTTGACTGCGTTTTTGGCAGACAAAGAGTACAGCGAATTCCCGCGTCGCGCCATTTGAAAGCCGTTCCGCGACGCCAAATGAGAAAACCCGCGCAGCGCTTGTGGCCGAGGGGCGGCGCGGATAAAATCGCTCTACCTTGGGAGGCACTATGATCCGGCGAGGACTGCTCGGTTTGTTGGCAATGCTCTTCGTGGCGCAGGGCGTGGCCGCGCAGGCGCGATGGTTCCGCGGCAATACGCACACGCACACCATCAACTCCGACGGCGATTCTGCGCCGGACGCCGTAGTGCGCTGGTACAAGGAACACTACTACCAGTTCGTGGTGATCAGTGACCACAACGCCATCACGCCGGTCGAGGGCCTGAACGCGGTCTTTGCCGCGCCCGGAAAATTTCTCGTCCTTCCCGGCGAGGAAGTCACCGACCGCCTGGAACGCGCGCCCGTGCACCTGATCGGCGTCGGCGTGCGCGAGGTGGTGCCGCCGCAGGGCGGCGCAACCATTCAGGAAATCCTCAGCCGCGACGCTCGCGCCGTTCGCGCGGCCGGCGGTGTGCCGCACATCAATCATCCCAATTTCGGCTGGGCGCTTTCCGCCGAACAAATCGCCGCCACTACGGAGGCGCGCCATTTCGAAATTTGGAGCGGCCATCCGGGCGTGAACACCCATGGCGGCGGGGGTTCGCCCTCCGCCGAGGAGATTTGGGACAAGATTCTTTCCACCGGCCGCTTAATCTTCGGCGTGGCTGTCGACGACGCGCATACCTTCAAGGGTGAATTCTCCGCGTGGGCGGTAAACCCCGGGCGCGGATGGATTGTGGTCCGTGCCACGGAGCTCACCGCGGCGGCCATTCTCGCCGCCTTCGATCGCGGCGACTTCTATTGCAGCAGTGGCGTCGAATTCAAAAGTTACGAAGCCAACGCACGCGAAATCCGCATCGAGCTGCTGCAGGGAACCGACAATTCTGGTCCACGCTACCGCACCTTGTTCATCGGCAAGGACGGCGTCGTGCTCAAGCAAGACGATTCCTTCGCGCCGTCGTACCAGTTTCAGGGCAATGAGTTGTACGTCCGCGCGCGCATCGAATCGTCCTACGGCGCGATGGCCTGGACGCAGCCCGTTTTTCCGAAGAAATAGCCGCTGCTGCAGAACGCCACGGAAAATAGAAATTAGAAAGTAGAAAAGAGGGAACTCGATGCGAGTGAGACTTTTGCGCGGCGCAATGCTGCTGTTGGTTTGGTGAACAATTCAGCTGCCGGCGTTTGCGCAGCAGAAGCCGCGCGCGCGCGACCTCGGCGTGCCCTTTGACGGCGCCCCCGGCCCGCCGAGGCCGGCCCCTACTTCGCGGCCACGCGCGTCACCACATCGAATAGCACGCGCAGGCCCGCCTGATATTCCTTCACGAGGATGCGTTCGTCGGTGCCGTGCGGCGTGTCCGCTTCCGCCCGCGTGCTGACGAACGGGCAGAAGCCGTAGGAGTGAATGCCGAGCTGCCGGTAGATCTGACTTTCCGTGTAGCCGCTGGTCAGCCGCGGCGAAACCACCGTCTGCGGAAAATATTTCCCCACCACGTCCGCGAACGCGCGCCACAGCAGTGTGTTCACCGGCGATTCATTCGGCGTGCGCACTTGCGAGATGGGCTCAATCAGGATTGTGTCGTCGGCCACCACGCGTTTGATCTCTTCTAGAAATTTCTGCGGCTCTTCGCCCACGAGCAGCCGCACGTCCAGTTCCGCAACAGCTTCCGCGGGGATGACGTTGGTCTGCGGCCCGCCTTTCAATACTGTAAGCGAAATCGTGTTGCGCAGCATGAAAGCCCAATCGGGGTTCTCGCTCACGCGCTTGCGGAAAGCCGCGTCGCGCAGCGATGCCTCCAGACGGCAGAAGCGTTCCTGTTCGGCGGGAAATTGCACGCGCGCCAGGTCACAGAAAATCTGCTGCGAGAGCGGCGTCACGCGAAGCGGAGTCTCGTAATCCACCACGCGGGCCAGCGCGCGCGCCAGCCGGTTCGGCGCGGCGTCCGCGCGTGGCACCGAGCCGTGTCCGGCTTTGCCTCGCGCCGTCAGCCGCAGCCAGAACGGCGCTTTTTCCGCCACGTTCACGCCCCAGAAGGGCACCGCACCGTTCTCCTGAATCAGGTTTTCGCCGCCTTCGTTGATCAGGAACTCGACCCCGGCCAGCAGTTCGCTTTTGTTCTTGAGCATCCATTCGGTGCCTAGAGTGCCCGCTTCCTCGTCGGCCACGGCCAGAAAAATGACGTCGCGCGCGAGCAGCACTCTCTCGCGCTTCAGCGCGATCATCACCATGGCCTGCAGCATGCCCTCGGACTTCATGTCCTGCGCGCCGCGGCCGTACATTGCGCCGTTGCGGATTTCCGCGGAAAACGGCGGCACGCTCCACAGCTTGGGGTCGGCGTTCACCACGTCGGTGTGGTTCAACAGGACGAGCGGCCGCTGGGAGCCGTCGCCCTTCAGCCGCGCGTAGGCGTTCGCGCGCCCCGGCGCAATGTCAAAAATCTGGCACTCGATGCCTTCCTTCGCAAACAGCGCGCAGAAAAATTCCGCGGCGCGACGCTCGTTGCCCGGCGGGTTGCTGGTATCAATGCGGAAATATTGCTGGAGCAGCTCGGTGGCCTGCGCTTCGTATTTCGGCCAGTCCGTCTGCGCCCGCGCGCCAAAGGGGCAGAGAAGCGCTGCAACGAGCATTACGATGGAACACACCACACCTTTGCGCATGAATCTCCTTGGATGGCGGAAATGATTTTGCTTCGCGCTACTCAACGGGCGTGGCCGTCTTTCGCGGCGGGTTGAAGAACGGCATGGGCACGGCGGTCACGCCGACGCGGTGCCGCACCGCCTCGATGGTGTACTCCATGTGCAACTTGGAGCCTTCTTTGCCGTGCTGTCGCGGCACACTGGCCAGCGCAATCATTTTCTTCAGCAGCGGCGACCACGTCGTAGATGTGGCGCGGCCGATCTGCACGCCGCCGCGATAGAGCGGCACGTGCGCGCGTGACGCCGTGCTCGGCGCCGTCGGCGCCAGCCCTTGCGCTTCGTACAGCTTCTCCACTTCGGGCCAGTCAATTTCCAGCCCTACCAACTGCCGCGCCGGCCCGCCGCGCTTCTGCTCTTCGATGAGCGCCGCGCGCCCAATAAAGTTTTCCTTGTCCAGGTGCACGAGCCGGCTGAAATTCAATTCGTACGGCGAATACTTTTGCGACTCGATCAGCGCTTTCTTGCTGCTGGTGTAGTCCACCTCGATCAGCAGCAGGCCGGCCTCGATGCGCGCGACGTCCAGCGCGAGCATGCCCGCCGCGTGGATGTCGTACTGCCGCCCCGCGGTCACCAGCGCGTCCCAGATTTTTGTCGCCTCGTTCCACGGCATCCAGATTTCGTAGCCCAGGTCGCCGGTGTAACCCGTACGCGAGATGTCCACTTCCACGCCGGCGATTTTTCCGTGCGTCATGCGGAAATATTTCAGGTTGGTGATGTTCGCGTCGGTCACCTCCTTTAGCAGCCGCCCCGACGTCGGCCCTTGCAGCGCGAGCGCCGCAGTCTGCTCGGAAATATCTTCGATGCTAACGTTCATGCCCAATGCATTTTGGCGGAACCAGCGCAGGTTGGGGTCGGCGGCCGTCCAGCGATATTTATTTTCCGCGAGCCGCGTGATCGTGCCGTCGTCAATCACCTTGCCCTGTTCGTCGCACCAGCAGCAGTAGATCACCTGTCCGACTTTGACCTTGTTAATGTCGCGCGCAATCACGCGGTTCACAAATTTCGTCGCGTCCTTGCCGGCGATCAGGTATTTGAACAGCGGCGAGACATCAATCAGCGCCGCCGCATTGCGGATGGCGTTGTACTCGTGCTCGTGATGCATCTCATAGACGCTCACCGTGTAGTAGCCCGACCATTCGCGGTAATTCAGGCTGTCGCACAGCGGCAGGGTTCGTTCGTGGAATGCGGTTCCAATCGGCACGGTGCATCTCCTTACTAAGAGGGCGCAACGAATCGCGGGCGATTATAGTCGCCCGGCAATCCCCGCTGCAAGACACGAAACGCCGCTCGGGGACAATTGCGCATCGCTGGTTTGCTTGTCCCTGCCAGCGCGTCCTTGTAGAATGGCGGGCCGCCCAAGGGGTCCCATGAGCAGCGCTTACGACGTCATTGTCATCGGTGGTGGTCACAACGGCCTGGTGAACGCGGCCTATTTGGCCCGCGCCGGCAAAAAAGTTCTCGTCCTCGAGCGGCGGCACGTGCTCGGCGGCGCCGCGGTCACCGAGGAAATTTTTCCCGGCTTCAAGTATTCCGTCTGCTCCTATGTCGTCTCGCTTCTCCGCCCGGAAATCATCCGCGAGCTCGACCTGCCGCGTCATGGCCTGGAAATTCTTCCGCTCGACGGCACCTTCACCCCGATGCCCGACGGCAATCATCTCTGGCGCGTGAATGACCACGCGAAGACGCAGCGCGAGATTCGCCGCCATTCGCGGCTGGACGCCGAGGCCTACGACGAATTCGGCAAGTCCATGCTGGAGATGTGCAAATTTGTGAAGCCCATCCTCTCCATGACGCCGCCGGACCCCACCACGCTCAACCTCCAGGACCTGAAGAAGCTGCTGTTCATCGGCAAGCGTTTCCAGGCGCTGCCCTACCAGGACAAGTACAACCAGGTGCAGTTGATGACCATGAGCGCGGCGGATTTTCTCGACGGCTGGTTCGAAACCGACGTCCTCAAGGCCACCATGTCCGCCAGCGGCATCATCGGCACGTTTCTCGGCGTGCGTTCGCCGGGCACCGCGTACGTTTTGCTGCACCACTACATGGGCGAAATTGACGGCGCGTTTCGCGCCTGGGGACTCTGCCGCGGCGGCACCGGTGCGCTTTCCAACGCCATTGGCGACGCAGCGCGCGAAGCCGGCGTGGAAATTCGCACGCAAGCTCCCGTCGCGCAAATTCTCGTTAAGCGCGGCAAAGCCTGCGGCGTTGTGCTCGCCAACGGCGACGAAATTCTCGCCGACGTGGTTTCTTCCAGCGTAGATCCCAACCTGACGTTTCTCAAGTTCATCGAGTCGGGCCATCTGGACGACGAATTCCTCGAAGAAGTGAAGCGCTACAAATACCGAGGCTCTTCCGGCAAAGTTAACATGGCGCTCGACGCGCTGCCCGACTTCACCTGCATGCCCGGTCCGGGCGCGCATCTGCGCGGCGCCATGTCTATTTCGCCCACCGTGGACTACATGGAGCGTGCCTACGACGACGCCAAGTACGGCCACCATTCGCGCCGCCCGTACATCGACATCGTCATCCCCAGCCTCACTGATCCCAGCGTTGCGCCGCCGGGCAAGCACGTAATGAGCTGCTTTGTGCAGTACGCGCCCTACAAGCTCGCCGAAGGCACCTGGGACGAAAAGCGCGAAAGCTTCGGCGACACGGTGGTCAACACCATTTCCGAATTCGCGCCCAACCTGAAGAACATCATCTTGCACCGCCAGGTGGTCACGCCGCTCGACCTCGAACGCGAATTCGGCCTCACCGAAGGCAACATCTTTCAGGGTGAGCTTTCCCTCGAACAGCTTTTCTTCCTGCGCCCCGTGCCCGGCTGGGCCCGCTACAACACACCCATCAAAAACCTTTACATGTGCGGTTCGGCCACGCATCCCGGCGGCGGCATCATGGGCGCGCCGGGGCGCCTCGCCGCGCTGAAAATACTTGAAGAACACAAGAAAGGAGGCAACTAGCCATGGCCGGCACGCGCGACGTCATCATCCTCGGCGCCGGTCATAACGGGCTGGTCGCCGCCTTCTATCTTGCCAAAGCCGGGCTGAAGCCACTCGTGCTTGAGCGCCGTCCGGTGGCCGGCGGCTGCGCCGTCACCGAAGAATTTTTTCCGGGTTTCCGCGGCTCGACGCTCGCTCACGGCGGCGGGCCAATTCGCCCGGAAATTTCCCGCGACATGAAGCTCGCCAAGCACGGGCTGCACATGCTCGAGCCCGACCCGCGCCTCTTTGCGCCCGCCCTCGATGGCCGCGCACTGATGCTCTACGGTGACTCGTCCACGTCGGCGGCGAACATCTTGCAGTTTTCCAAGAAGGACGCTGAGAAATATCGCCAGCTTCAGAAAATGCTCGCGCGCATCGCCGCCCTGCTCGACCGCCTGCTGACCATGACTCCGCCGGACATCGATAACCCCACCACCGGCGAGCTCATGCACCTGCTGATGACCGGCCGCGAATTCCGCAGCCTGGGCCGCGACGACATGTTCCGCGTCCTGCGCTGGGGTCCCATGGCCATCGCCGATTTTGTCGCCGAGTGGTTTGAGACCGATCTCTTGCGCGCGGCGATCGCCGCTCGCGGCATTTTCGGCACGGCGATGGGTCCGTGGTCCGCTGGCTCGACCGCCGTGATGCTTCTCCGTGCGCCCGCCGACGGAAATCCCATCGGCAGCGCAGCATTTCCGCGCGGCGGCATGGGCGCGCTGACGCAGGCCATGGCCGCGGCGGCCACCGCAGCCGGCGCGGAAATCCGCACCGGCGCGGAAGTCGCGCAGGTGCTCGTCAAAGATGGGAAAGTTGTGGGAGTGGCTCTGGCCAGCGGCGAAGAAATCTCTGCGAAGAGCGTCGTCTCCAACGCCGACCCGCGCCGCACGTTTCTCAAGCTGTTGGACCCCGTGCATCTCGGGCCGGACTTTGTGGTGAAGATGCAGAACTATCGCTGCGCCGGCAATCTCGCTAAAGTCAATCTCGCGCTCGACGGAGTGCCGCAGTTCACCGCGCTCAAGCAGGTTGGCGCGAGCGCCGCCGCGCTTGCCGGGCGCATCCACATCGGCCCGGAAATTGACTATCTCGAGCGCGCCTTCGACGCCTGCAAGTACGGCAAGTTTTCCGAGCAACTCTACCTCGAGGCCGCTATCCCGTCGCTTTCCGACCCCTCGCTCGCGCCCGCGGGCAAGCATGTGATGTCCATCTACGCGCAGTTCGCGCCGTACAAGCTGCGCGAAAGTTGGTCAAGCCAGCGCAACGCGCTCGGCGACGCCGTGGTAAAGACGCTCGCCGCCTATGCGCCGAAGCTCCCGGAAATGATTCTGCATCGCCAGGTGATCACGCCCGCGGACCTGGAGGAGCATTACGGCCTCACGGGCGGGCACATCTTCCACGGCGAGCTCGCGCTCGACCAGTTGTTCACCATGCGCCCGCTGCTGGGCTGCGCGCGTTACCGCACGCCCATCGACGGCCTCTATCTCTGCGGCAATGGCACGCATCCCGGCGCCGGCCTCACCGGGCAAAGCGGCGCCAACGCCGCCCGCGAAATCGTCAAAGACCTCAAACGCTGAATTTCCGGTGCCTGCGCGATTGCCGGCATCCTCCTTGCTCTTGAACCTGTCAGGCGTTTTTCTGGCGTTGACATTCCCTGCGGCCTTCACTAGCTTTAGACCTTCGATTCGGCCTGCACGGAGGAGCGGCCCTTGACGGAACCCAATTTTGCTGCGGCGGATACCGGCCTGCTGATCGAAAAGGAGATTCGCGGCAACGCGTTGCTGTACCACTTCGATGGCGGGTTTTCCATGCTCAACCATGGCGCGCTGACCAAAATCGTTCAGGAAATCAACGGAGCGCCGCAGCGCAAGGTGGTGATGGACCTGGCCGGGATTCGCTTCATGGACTCCATGGGCGTCGGCATCCTGGTCACCGTGCTGAAACACGCGCGCAGCAACGGCATTGAATACACCGTGGTGTCGAATGACGTTGTAGACCAGATCCTCGGAGTGACCCGCCTGAACAAAGTCATTCGGCTTGCCCACAGCCTGGAAGAAGCCCTCGGAACGTAAATTGCCTGGGTGCCTGCTCCCATGAATTCCAATCTGGATGCACCGGATTACAGCTTGCAGATCGAAAAGAAGACCCGCGGCGGCGCTTTGCTGTTTCACTGCCGGGGCGGCTTTTCCCTGGTCAATCACGCCTTGTTGGACGGCATCTTCGAACAGATCAAGGCCACGCCCGAGCGCAAGGTCGTTTTGGATCTGTCCGGCATTCGCTTCATGGACTCCGTGGGACTGGGGACCATTGCCGCGATTCTCAAGCACGCCATGGCCACGGATAAGGACTTCGTGCTGGTCTCCAATGACATTGTGGACAAAGACCTTTCGGCAGCGAGCATGACAAAGGTTATCCGCATCGTGCGCACCCTGGAAGAAGCCCTCGCAACGCCTGCTCCGTAATCTCCCTGGCGGAGGCCCTGTTGCAACCCCCCTGCTTCTCCCTTTCGCGTGTCTTGTCGGATTTGAAAAGCCACAGTAGAATAGAGTTTTGGCTTTAATACCGCCAGCCCGTCCGGAGGAGATCAACCCCATGGCAACTGCTGATGTAATCGTCTCGCGCGGCGAGTTCACCAACGAGCCGTTTACCGATTTTTCCAATCCCCAAAACCGTGCGGCCATGCAAGCCGCTCTGGCAAAAGTGAAATCTGCATTCAACACCACTTATCCGCTGTGGATCGGCGGGCAGAAAGTGGAGACCGGCGAGTTCCTGAAGTCCACCAACCCGTCGAAGCCCGACGAAGTGGTGGGCATCTTCCACAAGGCGAACCTGGATATCGCCAAACGCGCCGTGGAGCTGGCGCACCAGCGCTTCCAGACGTGGCAGCGCGTGCCCGCCGTCGAGCGCAGCGAAATCATGTTTCGCGCCGCGGACATCCTGCGCAAGCGCAAGTTTGAGTACAACGCCTGGGTCTGCTACGAAGTCGGCAAGACTTGGCCCGAGGCCGACGGGGACATTGCCGAAACCATCGACTTCCTCGATTTCTACGCCCGCGAAAACCTCCGCGTGGCCCAGCCCCAGCTGCTCTCGCCCATGAAGGGCGAGAAGAACTATCTCGTGTACATCCCGCTCGGCGTCGGCGTGGTCATTCCGCCGTGGAATTTTCCCTGCGCGATTATGGCCGGCCTGGTGGTCGCTGCCGTGGTTACCGGCAACACCGTCGTGCTCAAGCCCTCCAGCGATAGCCCGACCATCGCCTTCAAATTCCTCGAAGCGCTGTGGGAGGCAGGCTTGCCGAAAGACGTCATCCAGTTCTGCCCCGGCCCGGGCGCGACCGTCGGCGATACGCTTGTCGCGCACGCCAAGACGCGTTTCGTCGGCTTCACCGGTTCGAAGGAAGCCGGCCTGCACATTCAGGAGCAAGCCTCCAAAACGCAGCCCGGCCAGATTTGGATCAAGCGCACCGTGCTGGAAATGGGCGGCAAGGACGCCATCATCGTGGACGACGAGGCCGACCTCGACGCCGCCGTCGAAGGCGTGACGCTTTCCGCGTTCGGCTACCAGGGGCAGAAGTGCTCGGCCTGCTCCCGCGCCATCGTCACCGAAAAAATCTACGACACCTTCCTCGCCAAGCTGAAAGCGCGCGTGGAAAAAATCAAGGTTGGTCCGGCCGACGACCCCGACAACTTTATGGGCCCGGTGATCAACGGCGGCTCCATGAAGGACATTCTCAATTACATCGAGCACGGCAAGAAAGACGGCCGGCTGCTCACCGGCGGCAACCGCCTCCCGGGCGACGGATTTTTCCTCGAGCCTACGGTGATTGCGGACATCGCGCCCAAGTCCAAGCTCGAGCAGGAGGAGATTTTCGGCCCCGTGCTTGCCGTGACCAAAGCGCGCGACTTCGACCACGCGCTGGAAATCGCCAACGACACCGAGTTCGGTCTCACCGGCGCCGTCTATTCGAAGAACCCCAGGAAGCTGGAGAAGGCCGCGACGGAATTCCACGTCGGCAACCTCTACTTCAACCGCAAGTGCACCGGCGCCATGGTCGGCGCGCATCCCTTCGGCGGCTTCAACATGTCCGGCACGGACTCCAAAACCGGCGGGAAAGAGTACGTGATGCTCTTCCTGCAGGCCAAAACCGTGGCGGAGAAAATCATCTAGGAATCAGGATTTGCGATTCAGGGAAAAAAGGGCGGGGGGTCAATCCCCGCCCTTTGTGTTTTTGGAAATCAATTTTCTGCGTGGGGGCGGGGCAGTTTCATCAGCCGGAACGCCGGATAACTCAGCGCCAGAAGAATGATGGAAATTCCGCTGGTCTTCCAGTCGCTCAGCACCACGCCCGCCAAGTACGCCACAGAAGCCAGTAGCGCCAAGCCGGTCGTCCACGGATGGCCCCACGCGCGGAACGGCCGCGGCAGGTTCGGCTCGCGGTGGCGCAGCACAAACACCGACGTAAACGAAATCGTGTAATTCGCGACGAAGAAGAACGCGCAAATGTTAATCACCTGATTGAACGTGCCGCTCCACAGGAAGCCCAGCGCCACCGCCGTGCACAGCGCCAGCGCCAGCGTCGGCGTGCCGCCCTCGTTCACATTGGTTGCGCGCCGGGAAAACAGACCGTCGCGGCTCATGGAAAACAGCACGCGCGAAGTCATCAGCACGTAGGCGTTGATGCCGCTCAGCAGGCACATCACCATCAGGCCGCGCGCAATCGTGTCGCCCGCCGGACCGAACACCACTTGCGCTGCCGCGCCCATCGCGAACTTCTCCCCGGCTATTTTCGAGAGCGGCAGGATGTACAGCAGCGCGAGGTTGAAGAGCGCGTAGATCCCCAGAATGCTGAGTGCACCGGCGAACATCGCGCGCGGAATGCTCTTCTCCGGGTTCTTGACTTCCTCGGAGAAATAAATCGGGCCTGTCCAGCCGTCGTAGGTGTACATCACCGCTTGCAGCGCGAGGACGAAAGCCACCGCAAGCGCTTTGCCCGTCGGCGCGGCCGCCGCAGCCACCTCCGCCGATTCCACTCCACGCCTTCCAAATAGAAAACAAGCGGCCACGATGGCCAGGAAGATCAGGGCCTTGAGCAGGCTCGTGAAGTTCTGCGCCGCGCTGCCGCGCCGGATGCCGCGCCAGTTCAGCACGGCAAACGCCAGCACCACCAGCGTGGCGATGGGCACTTCCCACTGTTCGCGATTTCCGGGCAGAAATCCGGCCAGGAGCTGGCTCGCGTATTCGCCGATGACAATGGAGACGGCGGCATTCGTGCCGCACGTGGACATGCAATCGCTCCACCCCACGATAAATCCCGCATAGGGGCCCAGAGCGCGGTGCGCGAAGACGTACTGCCCGCCGGATTTCGGAATCGCCGTGCCCAGTTCGGCGATGGAGTTGGAACCCAGCAGCGCGTAGAGCCCGCCGGCGAGCCACACGGAGATGAACAGCCAGGGCGTTGGCAGGTAGGTGGCGATTTCGCCCGGCGTGCGGACGATGCCCGCGGCGATGGTGTTGCCGATGGAGACGGCCAGCCCGAAGGCCACGCCGAGCACTTGCAGGAGTCGCCCGCGACTCGGCGCTTCCGTCACCGGCGGCTAACGCAGCGCTCCGAGCGCGGCGATGTGGTCCGGCGTGGTGCCGCAGCATCCGCCAAGGATTGTAGCGCCCATCACCTTCCAACTCTTCGATTCGGCGCAGTACTTCGACGGCGGATATTCGTCAGTGAAGAGCCACTCCGGCGGATCGAAGCGCCCGATGTGCGCGTAGGTTCCGATGGGTACGTGCGCAATTGGCGCAAGCTGCTTCATGCCCGCGGTGATGTCGTCCGGCGGCGCGCAGTTCAGCAGGATGGCGTCCACGCCCAGCGGCTCGATGGCCGCGCAGGCGTCCTTCAGCGTTTCGCCGGTGAAAAGTTTTCCTTCCTCCGTGGGCACGAACCCGATCCAGCAGGGCATGCCGAGTTCCTTGCAGACCTCCAGCGCGGTGCGCGCTTCGCCGACGCTGTTCACGGTTTCCAACAGCACCAGGTCCGCGCCGGCGTCCTTCACGGTCTTGAAGATTTCGCGGTACTCGGTGCGCGCTTTCTTGTCGTCCGGCGCCAGGTCCGGCCGGAAGCACCATTCCAGCGTGGTGACGGCCGCGGCGATGGCGCAGGGCTGCTTGGGCTTGACCACGTCGCGCGCCTCCACGGCCAGCTTCACCGACGCCGCCAGCAGTTTTTCCGCGCGCGTCTCCAGGTCGCTCGCGCCGATATGTTTGCGGTGTGCGTCGTCGCGGAAATGGTTGTACAGCGCGCGGCGGCAGAGCTGAAAGCTGTTGGTGGAGATGATCTCCGCGCCGGCGCGCATGTAATCCGCGTGAATGCCGCGGACAAATTCCGGCTTGTTGACCAGTTGATGGTCCGCCCAGGTGACGTTGCGCCGCAGGATTTCCGTCCCGATGGCGCCGTCCAGAATCACTGTCTTGCCGTGCGCGAGTTTTTCACGAATCGGTGCGTAGCTCATGGTCAGTTCCCGCTCCTTCCGTTGGCGCGCAACCACGCGCGCAGCGCCGCGATGTGCGCCGGGCCGGTGCCACAGCAGCTCCCAAAGATTGTCGCGCCGCTCTCCCGCCAGCGCCGCGCTTCGGCCGTGTAACGCTCCGGCGGCCAGGTCTCCGTCTCCGTGAATTGCGGGAAGAAATCAAACTTCCAGCTCGGCGGAGAAAACTTTCCCACGTGTGCGAAGCCGCCAAAGGGCAGCTTCGTCGCGCCCTTCATCCGCGCGATGGCTTTGCCGACGTCTTCCGGCGGCGAATTGCTCACTAGCACCGCCTCCGCGCCGCCCTTTTCCATTTCCTGCATGGCCTGCGCCAGCGGCTCGCGGCTCAGCAGTTCGCCTTCCGGCCCCAGCACGAAGCTCACCCACACCGGCAGCCCTGCCGCGCGTCCGGCCTCGAGCGCGGCCTTCGCTTCGCCGATCGTGTTCATACTTTCCGCGATCAGAAAATCCACCTTCTCTGCGGCGAAAACGCGCGCCATTGCCTCGTGCTCGCGCTTCGCGTCCTCAAACGCCGGCGCCAGGTCCGGCCGGTAACAGTGTTGCAGCGGCGAGAGCATTCCGGCGATGGCCACTTCCTGCGCCTTGCCGTACTTGCTGCGAGCATGTATGGCGAGCTGCACGCTGGTGCGCAGCAGCTTGGGTACCAGGTCGGCGAGTCCCGGCGCGCCGATGTGCGCCTGGTGCTCCTTGTTGCGAAACACGTTCAAGTACGTTTTCGGGTTGAGCTGAAACGTATTCGTCCGCAGCACGTCCGCGCCGGCCGCGATGTATTCCTCGTGCAATTGTTGCACCGCCGCGGTATCGGTCAGCAGGCCGTGCTTGCGCCAGCGCACGCCGCGCCGCACCAGCTCCGAGTTCATCGGCCCGTCCAGCAGAACCGGCTGGCCATTGCGAAGTCTTTGTTGAATCGTAGAGTAGGTCATTTTGGATTCCCGAAGTGATTGCTGAGCCCTTCGCCTTATCGTGAAGAAACTCTGCGGCGAGACGCATCATAGTGAACCACTCCGCCAAATTCAATCTTGAAGTTTCGCCCGCCGCCCCTTTCCTTCGCTTCGCGGCGCGCCGAGGCCGCGGTGTACAATAGGCCGCACGAAATACGGAGAACCCGCTTGGCCGGTGTGCTCGTTTTCGGCGACATCAATGTGGACGTGCTGGCCCGCCTCGGGCGCGACCTTTGTCCGGGCGACGACAATCTCGTCCCCGAACTTCACCACCACTGCGGCGGCGTAGGCGCCAATGCAGCCATGGCTCTTGCCCGCTGGGGGCTGCCGGTGCGGCTGATCGGCTGCGTGGGGCGCGATTGGTTTGGCCAGTTCGCGCTGCGCTGCCTGGAGCGCGAACACATTGACGTTTCGTACTTGCAGCAGACCGACCGCGCACTGACCGGTCTCATTTTTATCCCCATTTCACCCGACGGCCAGCGCACCATCATCGGCAGCCGCGGCGCCAACGAAGAGATTTTGCACGGCGACGATTCGTGGTCCTGTCTCGACGGCGTCGAAGCGCTTTTCTTGGTGGGCTACGATTTTCTGAACGCGGCAAGCCGCCGCGTCGCGGAGGGCCTGATGCAGGAAGCCGCACGGCGCGGCCTGCGCATTGCTCTCGATGTCGGCGTCGCGCCCAGCCAGCAGATCCCGCGCGTGATTCTCGAAGTCACTCGCAGGGTCACGTTGCTGTTCGTCAGCCTGGGCGAGGCCATGGCCCTCACCGGAAAAAGCGCGAAAGAAGCGGTCCTCGCTGCGTTGGAAGAGTGTGGTGCGGGCGAAATGATCGTCAAACTGGGCGCCGAAGGCAGTCTGATTCGCGAGCCGCGCGGCTGGTGCGCTGTGCCTCCGTTCGCCGTGTCCGCCGTGGACACCACCGGTGCTGGCGATGCCTTCGCCGCGGCGTATCTTTGCGCGCGGCTGCGTGGCTGGCCGGCGAATGAAGCAGCACTGCTTTCCAATGCCGCCGGTGCCGCCGCAGCCTCAGTTCTTGGAGCCGGAGAAAACATGCCCGGCCCGGAAGCTGTACTGCGTCTTTTGAATGGAAGATTACTCAGCGGTGAAATGGAGCAGGTGCGCCAGCGCGTAGTCGGCAAGCTGCAACGCGATTGGCTGCCGGCGGAATCCGCTGGCGCCTCAGGAGGATGACGTGGAGCAAGGACCCAAGTGGAAGCAGGAGTTGGATCGTCCCCGGTTGAAATCCCTGGAGAGTCTGTTCGGCGTACCCAAGCCGGTGATCGGTATGGTGCATCTGTGGCCGCTGCCCGGCGCTCCCGGCTATTCCGGCTACGGCATGCCGGCCATCATAGATAGCGCGCTGCGCGATGCCGAGTCGCTGATCCGCGGCGGCGTGAACGGGCTGATGGTCGAGAACATGTGGGACCTGCCGTACTTCGTCGGCGACGACGTCAAGCCCGAAGCCATGACCGCGCAGGCCGTGGCCGCTGCCGAAGTGGTGAAAATGTCGACGCTGCCGGTGGGCATCAACGTGATTCACAACGGCGGTGTGGTGTGCCTCTCCATCGCGCTCGCCGCGCAGGCGAAATTCATCCGCGTCTGCATCCTCACCGGGGCGCGCGTGTGGGATACCGGCGAATTCGACCACGGCTGCACGGCTGTCCTGATGCGCAAGCGCAAGGAACTCGGCGCCGAGCACATCCACATCTTCGCCGACGTGGACAAGAAACACTCCGTCACGTTCCCCGGCATAGACCTGGCCACGCACATCGAGTGGACCGAGTTCTACGGCGCCGACGCGCTCATCGTCACCGGCCGCATGACCGGCAACGCGCCGGCCGTCGAGAAAGTCCGCGAAGCCAAGCGCCTCGCCTCCCGCCCCGTGCTCGTCGGCAGCGGCAGCGACGATGAAAATATCCCTGCGCTGTTTCAGTACGCCGACGGCGTAATCGTCGGCTCCAGCCTCAAGAAAGACGGCATCATGCAGAATCCCGTGGACGTAGACCGCGTCCGCCGCTTCATGGATGCCGTGCGTTCCTCTCGCCCCGTCTCGGCGTCATCCTGAACCCGCCGCAGTCAGACGAAGTATCTCGTGATGAAATTTCGCTGTCATCCTGAGCGAAGCGAAGGATCTCTCTTCGAAATACGCGGAAGATTCTACGGGAAGGTTTGGGGTGAGCGATGGGATTTGAACCCACGACCCTCGGTTCCACAGACCGATGCTCTACCAGCTGAGCTACGCTCACCACCTGCATCCATGATAACACGCGGCGTAAAACGCAGGGAATAGCGTGCACGAAAGTGGAAACTACTTGTTGCCTGGCGGGGTTTCGCTCTGGCTGGACGCCGCCGCGGCGCGCGCGCGCGTTTCCGGGAAGGGAATCGGCGTCAGTCGCGTGCCGGGAGGGCGGTTGGCCGTGCGCAACCTCGCGCGCGCATACTCCGCCCACGGCCCGCGCGGCTGGAGCCGCAAATACGTGGCCCAGTGCTCGCGCGCTTTTCCGGTTTTGCCGCGTTTTTCCAGCACCAGCGCCAGGTTGAAATGCGTGTCCGCGTGCTGCGGCGCAATGTTCGCGGCGCGCCGCAGGTGGAGAATGGCCTTGTCGTATTCTTCGAGGTCGTCGAGCACGCAGCCCAGATTGAAATGCGCCGTCGCGCTGCCCTCATCCGCTTCGATCGCCGATTCAAACACGCGCCGCGCCTCATTCAACTCGCTCATCTGATAGTGCGCTGTGCCCAGGTTGATCCGCGCATCCACCCAGCCGGGCGAAAGCTCGATGGCTCGCCGATAGGCCTCGACGGCTTGCGGCAGCGTTTCGCGCCGCGCGTCGGTGGCCATGCCCATCTCAAACCATTCTTCCGCCGTGCGTGCCGCCACCGACGCGGTCTTCGTAGTTGTCTCGCAGTTCTGGAAGGGAAGCACGAACTGCCCGGTGAGCGGCTCGAACGGCTGGTGGTATGGCGCCGGCGGAATGACGATGACTTGTCCTCCGCGCTGCCACACGCGCAGCGCCGAGAGCGGCGCGCGCAGGCAGCCCAGCCGGCTTTCCATGGCCTCGAGCGCGCGTCGCAGCCGCGCCGCGGGAATGCGGTTTGCGCCCAGGTGCTTGATGGTTTGCAGCGCGACGAGATCGTTAAACGCGTAGAATCGCTCGCCCCAGCGCGCTCGCGAGCGCACCAGCCGCAGCCGTTCCCAATACGCCAGTTGCCGCTCCTCCAGTCCGAGGATGCGCGCCACTTCTCGCCGCGTGTAGCGTTCGTTCACTCTGCGGAGTGCCCCCGTGCCCGCTTGCTCTGCACCGCAATGATTATCCCCCTCGTGTCAACCCCTGCGCCTTGCTGTGAACGAAACCCGCAGCGTCCCGGGAGTTTCGCGCGCGCCCGCGGCTTGTTAGACTCTGCCTCCGGGGACTTGCACCGCACATGAAACCCCACGCCACGGAACGTCGCGATCTCCAGCGCCAGGTCACTCTGGCGCGCCTCATTTTCCTCTTTTTGGCGTGGACGGACTTGCTGGAAGGCGGCCTCGCGCAAGACGAGCGCATGGCCGTTGTTTTCGTAGCCGCCTATTTTGCGGTGGCGGGCGTCACCGCCATTCTCGAGTCGGTTGAGCGCTGGCACATTCCGCCGCTGCCCTTGTGGGTGGACCTGCTGGCCCTGACCGTTTTTCTGTTTCTGGCGCCTTCCGTGGTCAGTTTCTGGTTCCTCTATTTGCTGGTTGCGTTTGGCGCGGGCATCCATTGGGACATGCGTCGCGTGGTGCTCCTCGCCGGCGTGGTGACGTTTGCTCTGCTCGTGCGCACCGTCCTCCGCCAGCCGCTGCGCTGGCCGGAGATGGTTTCCTGGTTCGGACTGGTGGCCGGCACATTTGCCGCCGGCACCGGCATCGGCTTCCTCGGCGCAACACAGCGCCGCCACGCTTCCGAGCACGACTTTCTCGCGCGGCTCTCCGACATGCTCAAGGTCGAGCAGGGCATGGCCGAATCCATGCGCCAGGTGCTCGTGGCGCTGGCTGGCGCGTTTGCCTGCGAGGAAGCCGTCCTCGCCTACAGCGACACCGACCTCGAGCGCATTTTCATTTGGCGCGCGCGTCACGACAAAATCAGCCGCATCACGCCGGAGAGCGTCCCCTCCGAAAAGGGCGATGCTTACTTGCTCGACAGTCTCGACGCCACCGTCTGCTGGAACGTGATGGAAGGCCGCGGCGAAGGCTTCGGCTGGGACCGCCGCGACGGCCGCCTGCTCGGCGAGCTGCCTCGCATGCCCGGGCTCTCCCGCGCCGAATTGAATGTTCGCTCGCTGATGGCGGTCACTTTTGAAAGTCACGGCGATCCCGCCGGCCGCATCCTGCTTCTCAACTGCCGAAAGAAATTCTCTCGCGGCGACCTCCGCTGGCTGGAACGCATCGCCCGCCAGCTTGGCCCGGGCATCGAAAACCTTTTCTTGCTGCGGCACATCCGTGTCCGCGCCATCGAGTTCGAACGCGGCCGCATCTCCCACGACCTCCACGACGGCATCTTGCAGACTTTGCTGAGTTTCCTCATCCAGCTCGACGTCCTCCGCCGCAAGCTGCCGGAGTCCCCCGACCGCGTAGCCACCGAGTTGGCCGGCCTGCAGCAGACCCTCCGCCACGAAGCCGAGGAGCTGCGCCGCCTGGTCACCGACCTGCGCCCGTTGCGCGTGCAGAGCGCCGACCTGGTGGACCTCATGCGCGGCTTTGCCGAACGCTTTCGCCGCGAATCCGGCGTCGCACTCGACCTGCTGGCGGACAGCCTGGGCATGCAGGTGCCCGACCCGGTTTGCCGCGAGCTCTTCCAGATTTACCGCGAAGCACTCCACAACATAAAAAAGCATGCTAATGCCACTCATGTCGTGGTAAAACTATGGCAGCAAGAGGATAAGGTCATTCTCGTTGTGGACGATAATGGCCAGGGGTTTAGCTTCGCCGGGCGCTTCTCCAGCGACGAATTGGATCGCCTTCGCTTGGGCCCGATTTCCATCAAGGAACGTACCAGAACTATCGGTGGTGTGTTGACTGTGGATTCGAATCCCGGCCACGGCGCGCGCGTAACGGTGGAAGTCCCACTGAACTGACATGGCCAAATCGAAAAAACCGATCCGCATCCTGATGGCCGACGACCACGCCATCTTCCGCGACGGTCTGCGCAAGCTCCTCGACGCCGAGGACGACATCTCCATTGTCGGCGAAGCCTCCACCGGCACGCAGTGCATCCAGCTTCTCAGCAAACTCCGCCCGGACATTCTGCTTCTCGACCTGCGCATGCCCGACAAAGATGGCCTGGCCGTGCTCGAAGAAGTGAACTTCGATTCGCTGCCCACGCGCGTCATCGTGCTCACCGCCACTGAAGACGACCGCGAAGTGGTCCGCGCCGTGCGCTTGGGCGCTCGCGGCATCGTGCTCAAGGATTCCGCCACCGAGCTGCTCATCAAGTCCATCCGCACCGTGTACTCCGGCGAAATCTGGCTCGACAAGAAGAAGACCTCCGACGTCATCGAAGCCTTCAAGAAATCCTCCGAGTCCGGCCCGCGTCGCGATAAGCCGCTGCTCAGCGACCGCGAAAAGGAAATCACCGGCCTCGTCGCCCAGGGCTTCCGCAACCGCGAAATCGGCGAAAAGCTCTTCATCTCCGAGCAGACCGTCAAGAATCACCTGCACAATATCTTCGATAAACTCGGCGTCTCCGACCGCCTCGAACTCGCCCTCTATTCCTTGCACCACAAAGTGATCGACTAGTCGCCTCTTGTTGTCATCCTGAGCGAAGCGAAGGATCTCTCTTCGCGTCGTGCCGGCTTTTGTAGGGGCGCAATACATTGCGCCCACTGTGGAGTGCGGTGGGTCACCACCGCTTTGCTTTTCAGGTTTTGTAGGGGCGCACCCCCGTGTGCGCCCTCATGTAGCGGCGGCCTTCAGGTCGGCATTTGCTTTCTAGGGGCATCCGCCGCGTCCCGGAACTTCGATATCACTTCGCCATTTCCCGCCATTCCAATCCGGAAATCGCAGCATGAGAAACCCAGCCCGCATAAAGTGATTGTCGCGCCCTTCCCGTCCGTTGTTTACTCACTAGGCTAACCAGAATTCGGTAGAATGAACTAGGTGCAAAAAAGGCCCCCAGATCCTGCACCTTTGGATGTGGTCATGCCGGAAAACGTTGACGGACCATTCGGTCGCCCCGAGGGTGAAGACTTCGACGGAAAATCTGCCCTGGACCCAACTAGTGCACACGATTATCTGAAACTGGCGGCGGACTTGGTCGCAATGGCGAATACCCGTGGAGGCTGCATTCTTATTGGCACACGAGGCGAGCCAATTCCAAAGGGACATGGACCCTTGTTTGACAGCGCCCGCGTCGACGACAAAGTGAATAGCCTAGTAGAGCCGCGCATCGGTGGAATCAAATCCTCTATGATCGGCGAAGATTTTGTTCTGCTAGAAGTTGAAAAAAGTCAAAACCCTCCACATGTGTTTAAGCAAGACGGAACTTACATGAACGCCCAAGGGAAAAATGCATTTGTTTTTCGGAAGAGCGATGTGTTTGCCCGCCATTCGTCAAAGTCGGAGCGCGCCTCGAGATCAGACTTCGACAGGTGGTTCGAAGAGCGTCGGCAACATCTCTTCGAGAACGTGAAGATGATTTTTGAGGCACATCCGAACGCTCGAATGCAAATAGCCGACAGTGGCCCCGCTGTTCCATTCCGAATTGACCCCGACGCTCCTGGAGCACAACCAGTCTACGATCTGATTACAACCGAGCCCTTTCGAGATGTTGCGCAGGAGTTGGCCGGCGGCGTCAAGGCGTGGAAATCAAGTAGACACTTGCTCAGTGAGCTGCAGCTGTACAAAGCCTATCGAGAACGCAACGCGATTACTGACCCCGAAATAATTGAGCTCATTCTGAGGAGCTGTTGGCAATGGCACCTGCATGGTTACTGGTGGGTGACGAAAATTCATCCCCAACGCTTGATTGAAGTGCTAAAAGAGGTTGTTGCGTCTGATTCTTCGCCTTCCTCGACCGAAGCTCTTCACGCGGCTTCACTCCTACCTCGGGCGCAAGCTAAAGATGTTTTTGAGCGCGTAAGCGAATGTAAGAAAAAGGGACCGCGCCACAAGGCCAAGAGATTGACTCCGGTTCTTGGTGCCCATGCTAGAAAAGTAGCCTCCCTCTTGCGCGTCCTTCACTCCGAGAAAAAGCTGATCTATGAAATTGGCGGCGCCAGGAAGGACGTACCTATTTCTGCCGTGACCGAGCAGATTTTCGACGAGCTTCTTACAACGCTTTTGAGTGGAGCCAAATCCAATCGGGCGGCATTTAGGAGCGCCGAGCTTGTCCTCTACGGAAACGCTGTACAATCGATCCAGTTTTCATCGGAAGAGCCAATCACGGCGGATATGACCGTCCCAGCCCCGACGCCGGTTGAACCCGCAAATGTACCGGGCGATAGCGACCGGTGAAAAGAAAACGAACAGGAAGGCCGGGCTGCCCAGTAGCATAACTGTGAACTGAGATTACCCATGCAAGCCTCTTTCGATGACGGCGGCAGCGGCGACGCTTCTATTCTGTGCGTAGCCGGATACTTTTTTCCTGATGAAGCCCTCACTCCATTTAAGCGCGAATGGCGTCGATTGCTTGGACGGCGCCGATTTCACATGGTTGATTTGATTCATGGGCAAGGGGACTTTAGGGGCTTGGATGAGCCGGAAAAAGACAAATTAGCGCGCGGCCTGATAGCTGCGATTAAACAACACATGACTTTGGGTGTAGTCGTCTCAGTTGAGCGCGCTGCATATGACAAATACATCAACGAAGCTGGTGATCTACGCAACCAGGTAGGCAGCCCATTCGCACTTTGCGCTTTGTTATGCCTAGGAAACTCGGCCAGATGGATGGAGCAAGAAGACCTACCTCCGGAGGAGACTATCTATTCTTTTGAGAGCGGCAACAGCAATCAACGCGACGCAAATGACTTCTTGAACAAGATCATCGACAATCCTGTAATGGATGAACGCTACAGATATGTATCGCACGCCTTCATCAAGAAAAACAAACTCCCATCTCTTGACGCGGCCGATTTGTTGGGTTGGGAGTGGACACAACAGTGCAAGCGAATATCCGGGCAAGAGCAACGCCCAGCCCGGGCGTCCTTGAAGAGCCTTTGTGAAAGGCCTCACTTAGCAGAACACTTTGATATGCGTAACATCCGGATTGCATTCGCAAAGGCACTGCTAGAACCGTTTGTTGTTCCAGGCGCCGGAAGGCGCTTTGTTAGGCCGGAACCGGAATGTGGGCGAGTGACCCCCTAGCCCGGCACGCGCTTTTGAATTTGTGGGCCGGGTGGCCCATCCTTCGTCCCGATCCCGAGGCTTCGGGACTCGGGATGAAGGGTGGGGCCTGCCATGACAGCCTCAGCGGGCGGTGGTTCTCCGGTCCGTTCCCTGGCGCCTCTCCCTGCCTTCGCGTCTCTCAGGAAACGCCAGCGTCCAGTTGGTCGTGGAGCGGCAGACCGGGCAGTGCTTTTGAATGGGCTTGCGACCCTCGGGGTCTGGGAGCTCGCCCTCGTGGACCAGGAAGGGCCTGTGTCCGCTGCAGCTCTCGCATTTCAAGACGTAAGTTGGCATTTTCTCGGTCCCATACGCACCCAGTTTTGAGAGCATTCTACACGAAAGGGCCACGGGGCGGGTGGCCACCTTCGTGGCGCAGGCCCTCAATTTGACTGCCGCCACGATTCTGGCAATCCCGCGCGTTATTCAAGTACCTCATGCACCGGGCGCTAGCAACCGGTAAAAGAAAACACGGGCGGGTGGCCCACTTGTCTTGAGCCTGTCGAAGGATCCTTCAGGCTTTGAACGGTGTTGTTGGCCTGGCCCCTGACCCCTGACCCCTTCTTTCCCCCTTGACAATGTATTGTCTATAAGCTAATATCGCATTGCCATGTGCGTACGATGGGCTATAGTCAAAGCAGTGGTCAGGTATCGGGTGTTAGGGGCCAGGGTGGGGAGATCAAGGACAACCATGCTCAATGCAAGACAGATGATCTCCATTTTTGATGTGTTTCACAAGTCCTGCGAATTCAGCCGCTTGCCCATTGGCGAGTTCATAATCGTTCCGCTAAGTTCTGTCCCCTCAGTCGGTTGGACATCATGTCCATAAAACCCCCTATCCCGCGCAGCCGTGCTTACAAATCGCGCCCGGTCCACTTCATTTCCACACTTCTACATTTCCACTCTTCCACCCTTCCACATTTCTCTGCTTCCACACTGTCGCGCTGTAACTCCTTCATTGGCAACATTTGCAAAAACTCTCCTCGCAAGCCCTTTATCAGCAACACTTGCAAAAACACCGGGGGTAGGGGGTGTCCCTCGTTCAACCCTTCAACCTTTACCGTTCAACGTTTATGGTTTGTTAGTACTGCCGTACCTCCGGCAATATGACTCTTCCGCACTATTGAAGCGCAGAGCCTCACCCGCTATTCTAGCTAGGTTATAGGGAGGACTACTTGTCGAGGACCGATCGTAGGAACGCCCGCCGCTTCTCCATGAAGCTACCGCTCAACGTTCGCTTGCAGAGCGGGGCGCCGGGCGCTGAACAGAGCACTCATAGCGAAGACGTCAGCTCGCGCGGCGTGTACTTCTATCTGCCCAAGGAAATGAAGAGTGGCGCCAACATCGAGATCGTCATGACGCTGCCCCACGAAGTGACCCTGGCCGGACCCGTGCGTGTGCGTTGCATGGGCCACATCGCGCGCACCGAAAAGCGCGGCGACTCCAAGGTCGGCATCGTGGCGGCGATCGAGCGCTACGAATTTCTGCGCGGCGAAGGCGAATCCGTCGCGTAGCTCAGCCCTTGTCCACGACTGCGGAGGTGGACGAGAAAGGCCGGGGCGGCTTGGCCCCTCAGCGGGCCGCCCCGGCCATCCTTGCTTTCTTAAGGCTGTGGGAGGGGGGATGCCGTAACCTCAGGACTTTTTTTCATCGAGGAGCCGGCTGCCATGAATGACCGTCAAAACTACGATCTTTTCGGCGTGCACGCGATAGATGAGTCTGTAACTTTTCCAGAACAATTCCCGCAGATTTTCATCATTTCGTCCCGGGACGCTGCGGCCGCTGAAGGGAAACTCGGAAGCTTGCTCAGCGCGATCAACGATTCGCGAACACGCCAGCGCTGCGATCGAAGCGGAATCTTTTTCGATGAAGGCGCTGATTTCAGTCAGATCGGAAAGAGCCTGATCGGTCCAGACTATTTTGCGAGCCATCGCCCGAGCCGCTGCTTCGCGTCTTCGTGTGAAATCACGCGCCCGGCCTTTTCGTCCGCCAGGCCCTGTTCGATCTTGTCCTGGACGTACAGTTCTTCCAGGATTTCCTCGAACGAGACACTTTCCGGAAGGCTTTCGATCACCTTTAGCGCTTTTTCTTTGGCAGTCATGAAAAACCTCTCCGCCCGTTCTGTTGATAATTGTCAGTCTAACACATTTAGGAACGCTATCTTTTCTCCACTTTCAGCCCGAACGCGCGCGAATGGAACTCCATCGATGCACCCATGTGCTGCGACACGTAATCCCAGTTGTGCCCGCCGGGATAGATGTGGAACTCATGCGCGATGCCCCGGGATTTCAGAAGTTCGTGGAACGCCTGTGTTCCGGCGTCGAAGCCGAAGCCGTCTTCGTCGCCGCAGTCGAAATAGATTTTCAGCCGTGCCAAGCCATTCGCATTGCGAGCCAGCGTGAACGGGCTGTTGCGCTCCCACAACGCGCGGTCGAACGGCCGCCCGAAGACCTCGCCGAGAAAGCTCAGCCCGCGGCCCAGTTCGCGCGCGTCGGTCAGCGCCGCGGGAATTTTTTCGATCAGCGCGCCCATGTGTGAGCTCACCGCGCCGAACATCTGCGGGTACTTCATGGCCATGTGCAGCGCGCCGTAGCCGCCCATGGAAATGCCGGTGATTCCGCGCGACGCGCGGCCCGCCCGCGCGCGGTATTTCGCTTCCATCGCCGGCACGAACTCACGGATGAAGAAGTCTTCGTAGCGAACGCGAGCGTCGCGCGAATTGATATAAAAGCTGCGCTCGCCGTCCGGCGCGAAAATCAGAAATTCGCCGATCTTCCCTTTTTCGCGCAGGTTCTCGACGAGGTTCCATCCGCCCAGGTTGACCAGCGACTGCTCGTTGTCGCCCAGGCCGTGCAAGTAGTAGAGGACGGGATAGCGCCGCGCTTTGTCCGCGTCATAACTCGACGGAAGCAGCGCGCAGTAGCGCACCGACTGCCCCAGCACCTTGCTGCGAATCGAATTGCACTCTACTCGCCCCGCCGCGGCCCAGGACGTCGAGGGAGAGAGCAGCGCGAGAGCAATCAGCAGGAAAAATGTTCGAGGAGATCGAAGCAGCGCTCTTGTTGGGGAAAGAATGTTAGCCACGCGTCACTCGTACCTGAGCGCCTTCACCGGATCGAGTTTCGCCGCGCGCGACGCCGGATACAGCCCCGCAGCCAGGCTCACCAGAACGGCGAACCCGATGGCTCCCCCCACCAGCCACCACGGCACTAACCAGATTGTTTCCGGTGGAAATTCCTGCCGCGCAAGATAGATATTGGTGCCGAAGTTGATGGCCTTGCCGATGGCCCAGCCCAGGGCCACGCCGAGCAAGCCGCCGAGCATGCCCATCGAGCCGGCCTCCGTGAAAAACAGCCTGCGCACATCTTTGTCGCTTGCGCCCAGCGCTTTCATGATGCCGATTTCGCGCCGTCGTTCGAGCACGCTCATCACCAGCGTGTTGATGATGCCCAGCGACGCCACCGCCAGGGCCACGCTCCCGAAGATTCCGAGAAACAAATCCAGCACGGCAAAAAACCTCCGCAAGTTTCGCATCGCATCTAATATCGAAAACGTCGAGAAGCCCAATTTCTCGATGGCCTGTTCCGCCGCCTCGACGTGCGTGGGGCTGGACATCCGTACCATCAGCGTCTGGTAGGTTTTTGTGTCGCTGGAGGTGCGCATCAATTCGCGGACGCTGCTGGACATCGCCACCGGGCCCAGTTTTTCCGCAACGTTGATGGGAATGAAGATGCCTCCGCGGCCAAATCCGCGCATCCCGCTGAATGGTTCCGTCTCAATGATTCCGACGACGCGCACTTTACGCTCGCGCCGCACCACCGAGAAGCCCGCTTCCTCCGCGCCCGCAGTGGCGCCCGCTCCACCGCTTGCTCCGCTCAGGGCCTGCCGCTCGGCGTATCGCAGCGTCACTTCCTGACCCAGCAGCGTTTCCGGCCTATCCGCCAGCGTTTTGGCAAACTGCGTTTGCAGGATCACTTCCTCCGCATCGGGACCCGAGAAAAAACTGCCCTGCATCTTTTCGAAAGCTTCGCTTGAACGTGAAGAAGGCGTCAGGCCGCCCACAAATGTGAATTGCGATTTCTCGCCGAAACGCACTTCGCTGGTGAAGCGAATTTCCGCAAACACCTCCACCACGTTCGGCAGCTTCTCAATTTCGTGCCGCGCCGCTTCATCCAGTGGCCGCAGGTCGCGCTTCTCGCCGGGGTTCCCGCCATCGCGCCGGTCGTTGCCTCGGAAACCGCGAAACTCCGGCCGCGAATAGACGGCGATCTGGTCGAACAGCCCCGAGCGCGTCAGCCGGTTGCTGGCCAGCTCCTGCAAACCGACGCCGAGCGAAAGCATGGCCACCAGCGAGGCCACGCCCACGGCGATGCCCAGCGTGGTCAGCGAATTGCGCAGTTTCGATTCGCGCAGGTTCCGCGCGGCCAGTTCCAGCATGTCCCGGGTCTTCATCGCGGGTCTCCGTTGCCGGCCAGCTTGCCGTCGGAGAGGAAGATCATTCGTCCCGCATAGTGTTCCGCGAGGGTCCGCTCGTGCGTCACCATCACGACTGTCATGCCCAGAGACACGTTAAACTCGCGAATCAAGTTCAAGATTTCTGTGCCTGTCTTGCTGTCCAGGTTTCCCGTGGGCTCATCCGCCAGCAGGATGGACGGCCGGTTCACCAGCGCCCGCGCCAGCGCCGCGCGCTGCTGCTCGCCGCCGGATAGCTCGCTCGGCCGGTGCGTCGAACGCGCTGAAAGTCCCACGCGCTCGAGCGATGCGCGCACCAACTCCTTGCGTTCTGCACGATCTACCTCCGCAAACCGCGCGGGCAGTTCGACATTTTCTTCGAGCGTCATCGTGGGAATCAGGTTGAACGACTGGAAGACCATGCCCACAGTGTGGCGGCGATAGCGCGCCAATTCTTCGGCGTCCATTTGCGCCAGGTCGCGCCCCTGCACGCGGATAGCGCCGGCGGTGGGGCGGTCGAGGCCGGCGATGAGATTCAGCAGCGTGGATTTTCCCGAGCCCGAGCTGCCCAGCAGAGCGACAAATTCTCCCGCGCGCACTTCGAGGGTAACGCCGTCAACGGCCTGAATCGTGGACGCGCCCATCACGTAATGCCGGCGCACGTCTTCGGTGCGGATGGCCACTTCACCGTTGTGAGTCACACTCATGCCCTCGATGGTACTACGTCTGCGCACGTCTTCAGGTTGCGCTTTTCTGGCGAAGAGCTGAGCGACATGAGAAATCACTGCGGCGATTGCCTGGCTGGGTTGCGCGGAACATCCTATTTCATGGGCAGGTAGTGAAACTCTTCCGAAATGGGCTTGCCGTTTTCGTCGCCCTCGACGCGAGCCGTCAGCGAGCCATCCGCATTCTTGCGGTAGAGGATTTTTTTCGGGTTGTCGTGCGCGGAATTCTCGAAGAGCGAGTCGTTCCCTTGCAAGCGCGTCAGCTTAAAATCGGTTCCGGGTCGCGCCTTGGGGTGCGCGACGTAGTAAATTCCATCCGCGCGCGCTTCGATCCTCAAGTACTCGAAGAAAACAGTTTTGCCGCCAGAAACCGTGCGGCCCATGCCTATCATGGAGTCGCCGGCTGGGCGCATCCAGTGCTCCTCAATCTGCATCTTGCCCGACGCCGTCGCCCAGCTTCCACTCATCCATGCCAGATCGGCGACGGTCCAATCGGATTTCTGCTGCGCAGACGATTCGGCCGGTGCTGTTCCGGAAAAACAGAGCAATAGAAAAAGGGAACTGAACAAAGCCAACAGTTGAATGCGTATTGCGGCACGGTTGATCATGGGAATGCTCGCGTAAACGGAAATTGGCCTGGGCGCACGGGGTGATTGCCTATCTATTTCGCCGCTGCGGCCGTCTTGCGCCGCAGTTCCTCGAACCAGTTCTGCACGATTTGAATGCCGCCGCGAACCGTAGTTTCGTCGCGGATCATCAGAAATCTCTTGCCGTCGCGGGTCGCGCTGTAATTGGGGATGGTCGCATTCATGCTGTAAATATAGTCTCCCGTAAAGAGCAGCCGCGGCTTGGAGGCGCTGAACCCGCCGGCCTCCGCAATGTCTGCGACCATCATTCTGTCGCCAATGCGATAGTAGAGGCGACGCCCATCCCCGCTCCACAGCGGGTGCGTGCCGCCATCGGTGGAAACCTGCCACTTACTGCCGGGACTTGGGTACGAGGTGACATAGATTTCGCGCTGGCCGGTTTCATCCGAAACAAAAGCCAAATAGCGGCCGCTGGGAGAGAACTGGCCAGCACCTTCAAACGCTGGTCCATTCAAAAAAGGGCGGATTTCACGCTGGCCATTGAGACTGAGGATGTAAATGTCTGACGAGGTCTTGGGATTGAGAGCCAAGAAGGCCAGGGCACTTCCATCCGGGGAAAACGACAACGCACTCTTCCAGACAGGCGGGTCACTGACCAACACTTCCGGGGAACCGCTGCCATCGGAGCGCTGCCACACGATGTCTATACCCGAGGTATAAGCGATGCGCTCTCCATTCGGAGTCCAGGCTGGATAGGGCGAACCGGAGGCGGGCAGCGCGAAGCGCGAATAGGAGTCCCGGGCCAAGTCCATAAACCAGATTTGGCCGCTATCGGTAATAGCCAGACGCCGCTCATCGGGCGAGAGGCGCGCGGAAGAAAAGCTGCGCGACGATTCCGTGAGAACCTTTTCCTTTCCGTCCTGATCCACCCACACGAGTTGTGCCCGGCGCTTGGTGACGTACACGAGGACACCGCTATCCGAGAGAGCCAGCTTGACGCCGCCGTCCGATCCAAAAGACACCTCGTCAAGCACTTTGACCACCGGCCCGGTCACCTCGATCCGGTCAGCATCAAATGGCGCGGCCATCAGCGCCCCTCCGCGCAAGAAGAGCAAATGACCCGTGGGAGAGTAGGTGGTGCAGGAGCCATCCTGGAGCACAACTTTTCTTTGCCCCGTCTTGAAAACCAGGGCTTCGATGGTTCCTTCCGATCCTTCCCTGGGCCAGCGGGTAAACAGAACGGCGTTGCCCTTGGGAAGAATGGTTGGCCAGACATGCCCTGCTTCCCCTTTGTTTGGATCAATGGTGGTCAACGGACGGGAAGATCCTCCGGAAGCGGAAGTTTCCTGCAAACCGGCGCCTAAAGTGGCCAGAACAATCCTGCCGTCCAAACCCCAACTTCCGCTACTTGATAATGGCGCATCCCCCAGCGTCAGAAGGGTCCCGTCCGCCACGGAAACTTTTTTAATCTTGCGATCGGCGGTGGTGAACCCGATCCACTTGCCATCTGCCGAGAAAAAATTCGATCGCACGAGGACCGCGCCGCGAACCGGCTGGGAATCAATTTGGTCGAGGCGGCGGATGTAGAGCTGCGAAAGTCCGAACTCATCGGCCACGAATGCAATAGTTCTTCCATCCGGGGAGATGGAAAATGGGTGTCCCTGGTTCAGGTCCGCGGGAATGGAGAGCGTGAAGCGCGAAACCCCAGGCGCGGGTTCCGGTTTGTTCCATTGCGTGAAAATCAGCAGGGCGCCGAGCGCCGCTGCGAGAACCCAGGGAAGCGCAGAGACCCAGCGCCATCTGCCGGCGGCGGCCTTTGATTCGACAGGCTCCTCCATCGGCCCGGTGGCACCTTCTTCCAACTCGAGGCGCGCGTCGCCGATGTCGCGCAGACGGCGTTTCTCGTCCTTCGTCACGCAGCGTTGCAGAAGCTTGCGAATGTGTTGCGGCACTTCCTTTGGAAGAAGTGTCCAATCCGGCTCGGCGCGCACCACGGCGGCCATGATGTCCGTCGAAGTTTCGCCGACAAACATCTGACGGCCCGTGAGCATTTCGAAGAGCACCACGCCAAACGCCCAGATATCCGCGCGGCGGTCGACCGTCTTGCCTTTGGCCTGCTCGGGCGACATGTACGCCGCCGTGCCCAGGATCACGCCCATCTTCGTCGCCGCCATGCTGATGGTCGGCGAATTGGAAGCGTCCATCCGCGCCGTGTCACCTTCCAGCGCCTTGGCCAGGCCAAAGTCGAGCACTTTCACCTTGCCGTCAGGAGTGAGCTTGATGTTGGCGGGCTTCAGGTCGCGGTGGATGATGCCTTTTTCGTGCGCGTACTCCAGCGCTTCCGCGATTTGCCTGGCGATGGGCAGGGCTTCGTCGAGCGGAAGCGCGCCAGCCGCAATGCGCTCTGCCAGCGTGGGTCCTTCGACCAGCTCCATCGCCAGCGCGCGCGTAGTACCCGATTCTTCCAAGCCGTGGATGGTGGCGATGTTGGGATGGTTCAGCGAGGCGAGAACTTGCGCTTCACGCTGGAAGCGGGCCATGCGCTGTGCATCTTGCGCAAAGGCTTCGGGGAGAACTTTTAGTGCGACGTCGCGCCCCAACTTCGAGTCCGTGGCGCGATACACTTCGCCCATGCCGCCGGCACCGAGCTTCGCAGTGACACGGTAATGCGCAATGGTCTGTCCAATCATTTATCGGGTGACAAGGCATCCTAAGTGCCGCCGAACGCGGTGTCAACTGGTTACAGGTCAGATGGACAATTGTTGAAACAAGGGGAAGAGGTGGTCGGGGCGCGCTGATTTGAAGCGCTATTAACGAGCGAATCCAGCTGTAACCTTGTCACTCAGCCTTGGGCGCAGAGGAGATGGGGTTCGGGGCGGGTTCAACGTGCACAGGGACATCGGCCACTTCTGTTAGCGACCCTTGGGCTCAAGGCACGCAAGTTGACAGCAGCCATCGCAACGAAATTCCATTCACCCGAATAGTTCTTGTCGAGCTTTCTGACAGATCGCCACGACTGCGGGATGTTTGAGCTTCCGTTCGACGGAGATGGCGTAGAAACGGCCGCGGACTTCCCTTACGCGCCCAATATGGTGGAGTCCGTACTGTCGCCGCAATTGATTTTCGAGAATAGATGGTGTTGGAAAAACCCCTACTCCAGCTTCCCCGAAGACCCTGAGAAGGGCATGGTCCTCGAATTGGCCCACAACATCCGGACGAATGTCGTGTGCCTCGAACCAGACATCGAGACTTCGACGGACGGCTGTGTTCTCGGTTGGCAGCAGCATTGGGGCATTGTGCAAGGATCGTGGAAACCGTCGCTTAAGCTTTGCGGCCAGTTGCGCCGTCCCCACAAAGGTTACTCCGGTCTCCCCGAGTAGATGACTATAGGCGCGGACCCGGACATTTGAGCCGACAGGTGCGTCGGACAAAACCACATCGAGTTCGTGGACGGCCAATTCGGCCAGTAGGCGTTCGGGTGTATTCTCCCGACAGATCAATTGAATTGGGACACCAAGGTGGAGTGCGGGCGCCAACAGTTGGTAGGCAATCAACTTCGGCAGCACGTCCGCGACGCCAACCATCAATCGTAGCGGACGGCCCGTGGGTCGATCCTTAACAGTGTCAAGGAATTCGCGGCCCAACGCAAAAATCTCATTCGCGAAGCGGAAAGCGACCCGACCCATTTCTGTCGGAACCAGTTGCCGGCCCGACCGTTCGAGCAGCTTTTCACCAAGGCTCACCTCCAGCTGATGTAATTGCGTACTGATGGTCTGCGGGGCCAGCCGCAACTCCTCGCAGGCTCTTGCAATGCTGCCTGTCCGAACCACAGTCCAGAAATAAAGCAGATGGTGGTAGTTGAGCCACTCCATGCATCGATGCTACTTCCAAAAAATCTGATTGTCACTCCCAAACTATCTGCTTTTACATGTTCTACGCCTGCGCTAAAAAGATGGTGTGACACAGGAGCAGTTTGGGGAGGGCCGGATGCGAGTGGAAGTTCGAGTTCAGAACACAGACCTGGGAGAAGCCTTGCGCGGCTACGTCGAACATCGGCTTCGATTTGCGCTGGGCCGATTCGGCGGACGGGTCGGTCGAGTGATGGTTCGGCTCAGCGATATCAACGGACCGCGCGGAGGTGTGGACAAGAGCTGCCGCATCAGCGCGGAAGTTCTGCCTTCCGGCAGGGTGATGCTGGAGGAAACCGATCGCGAGCTTTACACGGCCATCGACCGTGCGGCTGAGCGCATCGGCCGTTCGTTCGGTCGGGAGCTTGAGCGGGCGCGTGACGCGAAAACGACAAGAAGTTCAGAGCGAACCGTCGGCCTGGAATTGCGACGACCGCTACAAATTCGCCGCCGGGCGAATTGGAACGAGCCATGAAAAGGCCCTTGATCCGATACGCGCGCGCGGGTTGGCGTAAGCGCTGCCTTTCAATAGGAAAGCGAAGGCCCATTGACACGGAAAGAAAACCGGAGAATCGAGCCATGCAACCACGATCCATCTTGATTACCGAGTCCGACATGGCAATGCTCAGAGAACTTCTTGATCATGCCAAATCGCATCTCGTCAACGACACTGTGCACATCGAGATGCTTGAACAAGAACTTCAACGAGCCGAGGTAGTACCTGTGAGGCAAGTACCCTCCGATGTGATCACGATGGGCTCCAAAGTACGTGTTCGCAACTTGGATACCAGGCGAGAAACCGTTTATGAATTGGTCTTTCCCCGTGAGGCCGACATTTCCCAAGGGAAGGTTTCTGTTTTAGCCCCGATCGGGACCGCCCTGCTCGGTTATCGGACAGGGGATGTAATTGTTTGGATGATGCCAGGGGGAATGAAAAGACTGAAGGTAGAAGAGGTCTTGCATCAACCTGAGGCTGCCGAATTGAGCCAGGTCGCGTAGTAGGCCATGTGGAACTGCCACAGCCCGTCAAGAGTTGAAATTTGAGTGGAGGACAAAAGCCATGGGAAGGCAATTACTGGAAGCGTCCGGCTTGGTGTCAACGAAGGATGCGCAGCGCCCCACAATGCGCTTGCCTGAGTCCCCCGCGGTCATCTTTGCGAGTGGCGACCAGGAGATTCAAGAAGAACTGATTCCAGTTCTGAAACGCTGTGGGCTTCAGCCCCTTGTCATTTCCTCCCTTCGAGAACTCCAAATGACCCTCCAGCGGGAGGAAATTGCCCTGGCGTTTTGCACCAATAAGCTGCCTGATGGCAGCTTTCGCGACGCCCTGCACATGTTCAAAGTTTCATGGGCAAGAGTTCCAGTCGTGATTGCCTCCCGCCTGGGGAACTGGGATGAGTACCTGGAAGCGATGCGGCTGGGTGCGTTTGACTATGTTTCAACGCCGTACCGATTTCCCGATGTTGAGCGCGCCGTGAGCAACGCACTGCGCGAACATGCAATTCACTTTGATGGCCATGACGAGGTGCGGCACGAAGCAGAAGTCGCCCTCGGGAGGCACCGATGATTCAAAGGAGTGCCCACGCGTTGTTGGTATGCAAGGACCACGAGGCATCGTACCTTTCCGACTCGTTGGCCAGACGCGGTTGGGTGTGCGATGTCGCACCATCCTTTGAGATTGCCTGTCAACTGTTCGGCATTGTGAAATTTGACCTGGTCCTGAGCGAAGTCAGGTTGCTGCAAGCCTCAACTAATCCGCTGCTTCGTCTTCTAACGGATTCAGAAGGCTCGATGTTTGTTTCGCATGGCGTGGAAGCGGGCTGTTGGTGGTTGCCGGTGCTGCGGCGAGGGCGATTTTGCTGGGGTGAGCCTGCGCTTCGCCCCGTTGAGTTGACGCGTGTACTCAACGAACTGCGAGGTGAGGCCTTGAAAGGTACGCTGGAGACTGCGGGAACTCCATTCTCTTGCGCAGCCGTGGGACAGGACCACAGTCCCGAAGTCTAAGGCTAAATCGAGATCAGTTGAAATGAACTGAAAATGGAGGTGTGAGATGCCAGTACTTGAGATTCCCAGTCAAATCATCCTAAAGAATGTTCTTTGCGCGACCGACTTTTCGCCTGCATCGAACCGCGCTTTTCCATACGCGCTGGCGATTGCCGGCCACTATGGCTCGAAGCTGCATCTCGGACACGTGATTCCTCCGGGAGCCTACATGTTCGCAAGGCCGCCGTCGCTGGACCGCATCTTCGAAGAGATGCGGGAATCTACGGTGCGGCAGATGCAGGCGTTCACGCGGATGGCCGAGGAACGCGGAGTTCCTTGCCAGTCCTTGGTTGGCTTCGGCGATGTCATCATCGCTGTCGGAGAGTTCATCCAGGAAAACAATGTCGACCTGGTCGTGCTCGGAACGAGCGGGAGTTCGGGCCTCCGCAAAATCGTGCTGGGCTCAGTCGCTGAAGAGATTATTCGAAATTCTCCCTGCCCGGTGCTCACCGTGGGCCCGGCGGTGGCTGGGAACGATAGGGTCGAACTCCAAAGAATTATTTACGCGACGGATTTTTCTGAAGAATCTTTGAGGGCGGCCCCTTACGCTTTCTCCCTCGCCCGCGAGCACCAGGCGCACATCACATTGCTACACGTAGCCGAAGATTTCCCCGTGCACTCGCCGGTTTTGAAGGCGCAAACGCTTACGATTCGCCTGCAGAATCTGGTTCCGCCACAAGCAGACCTTCGCCACGAGCCGGACACAGTGGTTGAAATCGGCTCACCTGCGGAAGGAATTCTCAAGTTAGCTGCCCGCCGGGCAGCGGACTTGATTGTGATCGGCGTGCGAGGCGCAGGCGCGCCTTTTGGATTTAGCCACCTGCTTGGGTCAGTAACTCACAAGGTGGTTTCTGAAGCTTGCTGCCCCGTGCTCACGGTGCGCGGCCCTGCTCAGCGGAGTGCGGCCTAAAACTGTTTCCAATCACTGTACAAAGTGAAACTGTACCGAAAAATAAATGGTCGGGGCGCGCGGATTCGAACCGCGGACCTCCTGCGCCCAAGGCAGGCGCGCTACCAGGCTGCGCTACGCCCCGACCGAGATACAAGCCACGCTACTCCGCCGAGGCGGACGCTACGCCCCGACAGGTCGAAGCGCGCTCCCAGTCCCGCTCTGCGGGATACGCCCCGACTGAATGATTCTAACATGCGCCGTCCTGCGCCTCAGCGCGTCAAATACAGAAACTATTTGGGATTGTTAACTCAGGTCCTTACTGACAAGTCTGGACGCGCTGCCAGTCCCGCCCTGCGGGATACGCCCCGACGGCATAAAGTCTAACACAGGCGCATCAGCGGAATCAGGGTGACGCGAGAGCGAGGAAGTCAGGAAGTAAGGAGGTCAAGAAGCAAGGAGGGAATGAGGAAGGAGGAATGGAGGAAAAGAGGAACGACCAAAGAAATCCGGGCAGCGCAGACTGGCAGAATTCGGGAATTACTTTTTCTTTTTTGCAGTTTTCTTCGGCGCTACCGCCTTCATCACCGGCGTCACCACCACAGTGGGCGCCGCGGCCAGCTTGAACACGCGCAAGCGCGAGACGCGGGCATTCTGCTTCACGAGCATGGTCAAGGCTTCCACTTGCAGGAGCGCTTCGACGGGGGCAATGCGCCCGCGCAGAAAATTGGAGGTGTGCGAAGCGCCCGCGCGCAGCAGCCGCTCGTCGGGCTCGAGCAGAGCCATCTCGTCCGGCGCCAATTCCAGAGTCTCGTTGAACTCGATGAAGTAGCAGCCCCGGCCGAGCTCCCACCACTGATATTTGTCCTCGAGGTTTCGCCGGAAAGGCTGCACGGCGATGCGGCCCGCCGGCATGTACTCGCCGCCGCCGAAGTCCACGCGGCCGATGGGGTCCAGCGCGAATACGCTTTTCACCGACAGGCCAACGGCATAGCCGTGGACCTGGTGCTTGGCGCTGATCATCCCCGTCACGCGCGTTGCTGCTTCCTTGCCGCTCAGCGGTTCCATGCAATGTTCTCCTACGCGACGCTTTCGAGTCTAAGAAGTCGCGCCAACTATAGCGCGGCCGCGGGTTTCCTCAAACCGTTTTGTCCTTCGAATAACAAATCTCTTTCAGATTGCACTCCACACAGCGTGGCTTGCGCGCCGCGCACACCCGCCGCCCGTGCCAGATGATTTGGTGCGAAAACAGAATCCAGCGGTCCTCGGGAATCACCGGCATCAGGTCTTGCTCGATTTTCTTCGGGTCTTTCTGTCTGGAGAGGTCTAGGCGCCCCGAGAGGCGCATCACGTGCGTGTCCACCACCACGCCCGAGGCAATTCCGAACGCGGTGCCCAGCACCACGTTGGCCGTCTTGCGCGCCACGCCGGGCAGCGTGAGCAGCTCGTCCATCGTGCGCGGCACTTTTCCGCCAAACTCCTCCACGACTTTCTTGCTCGCGCCCATGATGGATTTTGTTTTGTTGCGGAAAAATCCTGTCGGCCGGATGTCCTGCTCAAGCTCGCGAGGGTTCGCGTAGGCGAACGCGGCAGGCGAAGAGTATTTCTGGAATAGCGTCTGGGTCACCTGGTTTACGCGCACGTCGGTGCACTGTGCGGAAAGAATGGTGGACACCAGCAATTGAAACGGGTTCTTGTGCAGCAGCTCGCACTCCGCCGCGGGGTAGGCCTCGTCCAGTTTTTCAAGGATGGCGCGCATGCGGTGCGGATGCGTGCCTGTCTGCTCCGCCGGCCGCGCCGGAGATTTTGACTTCTTTTTCGCTTTTGGTTTTTTTGCTGACATCGCCGCAAAATATATCACACCGTGGCGGAACCGTAGGGACACCCGCCTGGGCGGGTGCCCCTACAAATCCATCCCCTCCAGGAAGGCCATTAATTTGCGAAAGGATTTGCCGCGGTGGCTGAACTGGTTTTTCTGATCGCGGGGGATTTCGGCGAATGTTTTTCCGAGCGGCTCGTAAAAGAACAGTGGGTCGTACCCAAAACCGCCCGAGCCACGCGGCGCGTCGAGCAGCACGCCTTCGACAAAATCCGAAAACACGGCCATGATTTTTCCCGACTGGGCCAGCGCTTGCACGCACACAAACCGTGCTCGCCGGGCGTCGCCGCTCTTGCCGCGCAATTCTTCCAGCAATTTCTGCACGCGCTCGGCGTCGCTGGCGTTGGGCCCGGCGTACCGCGCCGACTTCGGCCCCGGCGCCCCGCCGAGAGCGGGCACGACGAGTCCGGAATCGTCGGCAATCACCGGCAGTGAAGTGTGCCGGCTGTAGTGCAGGGCCTTGCCCGCGGCATTTTCGGCGAATGTCGGATAGATTTCTTCGAAAGCGGGAAGGGAATCGAAATCAGGAAAAAGTTGCAACTCGATGGGATGACCCGCGGCCAGCGCCTGATACTCGCGCAGCTTGCCGGGATTGGACGACGCGACGGCGAGCCTAATGCCGTTCCAACTATTTGCACCTAGCATCTTTGGGCTTTGCGAGCTGGACTGGTCTCCAATTCTGAGGCGCACAGTTCAGCCAAAAAAGTTGGAACGGCACTAACGGGGCTTGGCACTGAAATCCATTTGCAGCAGCGCCTGCTGCTGTTCGGAAAGGTTGCGGATGCCCGCGGAGGCCAGCACCAGCAGCCGCTGCAAATCCTCGCTCGAATACGGGCGGCCCTCGGCAGTGGCCTGCACTTCGATGAAGTGCCCGCTGCCGGTCATCACCACGTTCATGTCCACTTCGGCGTGCGAGTCTTCCTCGTAATTCAAATCCAGCAGCATTTCGCCGCCGACGATGCCCACACTGGTGGCCGCAATCGTGTCGCGCAGCGGCAGTTTTTTCAGAATCCCTGCCGCCACCAGCCGCTCGAGTCCCAGCGCCAGGGCGATGAATGAGCCGGTGATGGACGCGGTGCGCGTGCCGCCATCGGCCTGAATCACGTCGCAATCAATCCACGCGGTGCGCTCGCCGAATTTCTCCAGATCCATCACCGCGCGTAGCGAGCGTCCGATCAGCCGCTGGATTTCCTGCGTGCGCCCGGTCTGTTTTCCGCGGGCGGCTTCGCGCGGCGTGCGCTTGTCGGTGGCCCGCGGCAGCATGCCGTACTCGCTGGTCACCCAGCCCTTGCCCGAGCCGCGCAGGAACGACGGCACGCCGTCATCCAGCGAGCACGTGCAGATGACGCGCGTGTTGCCGACCTCGATGAGCACGCTGCCCTCGGCGGTGGTGACAAAATCCGGCGTAATCTTCAAGGCGCGGAGTTGATTGGCGGCTCGTCCGTCAGATCGCAGAAGAGGCTCCCGTAGCACAGGCTTTCAGCCTGTGCACTTCACTTTTCCAGGAAGCACAGGCTATCCCGAAGCCTCGGGAGCCTGTGCAACGTCACATCACCGCGGCAGTTTGACCGCGCTGCCCGAAGCTGTCAACTTTCCCGGCGGTTTTTCCGGCGCGGCGGCAGGCGGCGCGAGCGTGAAATATCCGCTCAAGTCCAAATGTCCCGCCAGCGTTTCCGCTTCCTGCCCGTGGATGAGGATTTTCAGGCGCGTGAGTCCGGGCACATTGGACTCCAGCGTCCGCGCAATGGACTCCGCCGCGCGCTGCTCGCTGAGGATGCCCGAAGGCGTGCCGGTGGAAAGCTCTCCGGAGAAATCGGCAATCGCCGTGCCGTCTTCCAAAAGATAAAATTCGAGCAGCGCCGCGTCGGCCGGCAGCGTGCGCAACTCGGGCGCGGGCGGCCCGGCGACGAGCATGTTCAGCACCTGCTTAGCGCGCTGCACCGTTTCCGCGGAAAGCGCCAGCTCGACTTCCACCGGCTGAAGGGCTCCAGGCGTCTCCACGGACGCCCAGAAAATTTTCGCTTTTACGGTTTTGTCGCTCGGCGTAGCAATGGGCGGCTGAAGCACTTCGCGCCGCGACTGCTCTTCGGTCCGTGCCGGCTGCGCCAGACGCAGCACGCGATCAAGCAAACCTTGAAAATAAATTCCGCCGAGCACCACGCCAAACACCAGGAGCGCCACGGTAATTTTCATCGCGCGCGACATCAAATTGCTCCCGCTTCGTACGCCGCCTTGAATGCCGCCACGGCGCGCGCCACCGCTTCCGCCAGCGCCGGCGTGGCCTGGTCGAGCGGCTTGCGGTCAGCCGCGGCCACGCTGGAGAGTTCCACGGCCACCGCCGGCAACATGACCGAGCGCAATTGCCGCACGGCCACGGCTTGCGGTACTTCCGCTGAGCCGCGCAGCTTCTGGCCGAGTTGGATCTGGATGAGTTCCGCCAGCTTGCGGCTTTGCGCCGCGTACGCCTGCTGCGCTTCCTGCCAGCGCACGAGAGGACGTCCCGAAGTTTCGGGACCCGGCTTTGTTTCACTGGTGGGCGCGGCGGGCATGTAGAACGCCATGGCCGTCCCCACGGCCCCGATGGACGAAACGTGCAAGCTGATGAACACCGCGCCGCGCTGCGCGTTGGCCGTCGCCGCGCGCTCGTCCAACGTCGGACCTTCGTCGGGCTGCCGTGTGAGCACGACTTGGAAACCTTGCAGCTCGAGCTGGGCCTGCACCGCGCGCGCCAGCGACATCGTGACCTCTTTTTCCACGATGCCGCTTCCCCCGCGCGCCCCGCTGTCGGTCCCGCCATGGCCGGGGTCGAGCACGACCACGTTCAGCGTCTGCCGCGTCGCTGGAGCTTGCGCTACAGGCGGCGCCGCAGTTTGCGGAGTAGGGGTTGCAGACGGGGGCGTGTGCTGCGCCAGCAACAGCATGGCTGCAGCGCACAACGATCCCACGATGAGGATTGGTTTCACGAAGCGCACGGAAAGGAGAATACCAGAAAACGAACACTCCATTGCAGAACGGGGGGATGCTTCGCCGCCCGGCGCCTTTTTAGGGCCGAGACTTCCTCAGTCGTCCTTTTTGGAAGCGCGGCCCAGAACGGCGTCGCGGGTGCCTTCGAGCAGCGCCATGATTTTTATCACGCGGTCCGGTTGGACCTGGATTTCTTCCAGCGCGGCGCGAAAATGTTTAAGCATGGTGTCGAAGTGCTCGTCGGTCATCCCCTGCATGCGGGAGCTGGCGTGGGCTTCGCGGATGTCTTTGCCGGTGTAAACAATTTTCCCGCCGAGCAGCATGCTGACGAACATACTCTGGCGCGCGTGCAGGCCATTGCGGTCCACGCCCTGGAAGAAATGGCCGACGCTCGGGTCGGCGAAGACCTTCTCATAGAAAAGCTTCACCACGGCTTGGATGCGGAGCCTTCCGCCAATCGTCTCGTAGATGGTGTCCGCCACCCAATCCCCCTCAATTTCGGCCGGCAGCTTGTTTACGATTCCTAATTTGCACCCGAGGATGCATGGAATGCTACGCTGCACGCCAACGCAAGTCAACGAGGGCACGGCTTCGGTAAAGCTGCCTCGCCGTGCGGAGATTGGGGTTCCTCCCAGCTCTCCATTGGAGGTATACTTGGAGTGGCGATACCGCCACCTGCCGTGCCCCGATAGCGCCCGCCGAAAGCAGCCGTCTATGTACCGGGCCACCTGCTCCACCTACTCCACCACAAAGCCAATCGCAGAATCATGCTCCCTGCCTGTGCGGTGGTCTCTAGTGGTCAGAAGCGAGTTCTGAACGGTGCAGGCCCGCCGCGCTCCGGCGCGGTGCGACGGCTGACGCAGCACGAACATGACCGACCAGCCATTGCGGTGTGACGAACGTTTTTACGCGCGGCTCCGGCAGCGCACCGCGGTGGGCGGCGTCGTCATCTTTCTCGTTCCCTTTCTGCTGTTCACACTCCTCCTGCAATTCGCCAGCGAGCGCTACGTTCGGCAGCAGTTGTACGAGCGCCTGCGCGCCGGGGCGGCCATGAACGTCCGCCTGCTGGACGATGTTTTCCACGTGCGCATGGGCGAGGTGCAGTGGCTTGCGCGAGCGCTGGAGAAGGACCCGCTGCCGTCGAAACCCGCGTCGCATCTGCTGGAGCGCTTCGTGGAAGGTCATCCCTGGTACGGAATCATCGTGGTGGCGAATTCTTCCGGAGAAGTAGTGCGCGCTTCGCAGCCGTTGCGCGGCAATGTGGGGCCCTGCCAGTGCCTGTCGCGCGTCCACGCGGGAGAAACACTCGTCACCGACGTGTTTTTCTCACCGCTGACCAACCACGACGAAATGTTTGTGGCCACGGGGCTCGCCAACCCCAGCGGCCACGTCCTGCTGGTGCAGTTGCAGCGCGAACGGCTGACCAGCCGCTTCCTGGACATCGGCATCGGGGAGACGGGGAATACGCTGCTGCTCAACGCGGCCGGAGAATTTGTAGCTCCCACGCGGCGCGGCACTCTCCCGGCGAAAGTTTCCGCATTTCAGGCCGGTCAAGCGAATCCATTCCTGGGTGAACGAGGCACAGCGGAGTACCGCTCCTTCGAGGGCAGGGAAGTACTCGCGGCCTACGAACGCCTGCACAGCAAAAACTATTTCCTGGTTACGCAAGTGGACCGCGCCGAGATGCAGGCGCCCGTGCGCAAGCTGCGCTTCGAGGTGATGCTCTACGTGTTGCCGTTCCTGCTGTTGGGCGTGGCGCTGGCGGTGTTCGCCTGGCGCTACGCGCTCGACTACATCCAGCGCCTAATGACCGAACTCTACCAGGCGCTGCAACTGGCGCGGCAGCGCGAGCAGGAGCGCGACCTCGCCAACCAGGAACTCGCGCGGCGCTTTGAGCAGGAACGCGAGCTGGCACAGCAGAAGACGCAGCTGCAGTCGGTGCTCGCGGAGTACGAAAAATACGCGGCGCTGGCCCAACTGGCCCTGGGCGCGGCGCACGAAATCAACAATCCACTGCTCGGCATACTTTCCCATCTGGAGCTGGAGTTGAAAGCGCCGCGCGATGGGCAGCACCGGGAAGAGATCGAACAGTGCATTGAAGGCTCCAAGCGCATTGCCGCCACGCTCCGCGGCTTAATCAACTACGCGCGGCCCGGCCCGCTGATGCTTTCGCAGGTGAGTCTCCCGCAAATGGTGGAAGACGCGCTGGCCTTTCTGGCGCACCAGCCCATGTTCCGCAACATCGCGCTCGAAAATCACGTGCCGGCCGACGTGCCCAGCATCCATGTGGACCCCAGCCAGCTTTCCCAGGTGCTGATGAACCTGCTGTTAAACGCGGCGCAGGCCATGCCGCAAGGCGGGCGCATCACCATTGCCGCGAAACAACTGCCGGGAGAAAAAGTGGAGATTCGCGTGGAGGACACCGGCACGGGCATCCCGCCGGATGTGTTGCCGCACATCTTCGAGCCGTTCTTCACCACCAAGCGCGGCAAAGGCACCGGCCTGGGCCTCAGCATCACGCAGGCCTACATCCGCAATCACGGCGGCGAAATTGAAGTGGATAGCAATCCGGGACAAGGCACCACGGTGCGAGTTACCATGCCGCTGCATCAGGAAGTGCGCGAAGATTTGCAGCAGCTGGAAGTGATCGGGTAGGGAGACATGGCGTATTCAGTGCTGGTTGTGGACGACGAATCTCTGACGCTGCGGACCATCAACCGCGCGCTCAGCGAGGAAGGCTTCGACGTCTTCGTGGCCATTGACGGCGAAAAGGCGCTGGAAGTGTTCCGCGAAGAAAAGCCGGAACTCGTGCTGGTGGATATCGTTCTGCCGGGCATGGACGGGATCGAAGTGCTGCGCGAAATCAAGCGGCAGTCGCCAGCCACCATCGTGTTGATGATGAGCGCCTACCACGTGGTGGAGCGCGCCGTCGAAGCCATGAAACTTGGCGCCTACGATTACTTGGTGAAGCCATTTCACCTGGCGGACATGGTCAGCACGATGAAGCGCGCCGCGGAACTGCTAGCTCTGCGTGTGCGCGTGACGGAAACGATTGCCTCCGCGCAGGGACTCTACAATTTTGGACGCATCCGCACGGAAAGCCCCGCCATGCGCGAGGTGCTGGAGGTCGCGCGCAAGGCGGCTGAAGCGGACCGCACCACCGTGCTCGTGCAAGGCGAAAGCGGCACCGGCAAGGAAATTCTGGCGAAGACGATTCACTATCACAGTCCGCGCGCGCAAATGCCGCTGCTGGAGCTGAACTGCGCCGCTCTGCCGGATACATTGTTAGAAAGCGAGCTGTTCGGCTTCGAGCCCGGCGCGTTCACCGATGCGCGGCGCCGCAAAGAGGGCCTGCTGGAACGCGCGAGCGGCGGCACGCTTTTTCTGGACGAGATTGGCAACATGTCGTTGAGCATGCAGGCCAAGCTCCTGCGCGTGCTGGAGGAAGGCTCGTTCTACCGGCTGGGAGGCACGCGCCCCATCCGCGTGGATGTGCGCCTGATTGCCGCAACCAACCGCGACTTGAAGGGCGCCGTGGCCAACGGGGAATTCCGCGAGGACCTCTTCTACCGGCTGAACGTCGTGCCCATTGTGATCCCGCCGCTGCGCGAACGTCGCGAGGATATCCTGCCGCTGGCGCTCGATTTCCTGCAACACTTCAATGAGGAGCTCAAGCGCACCTTCACCGGCTTCACCCGCGCCGCGGCCGACCTGTTAACCCGGTGTCCCTGGCCGGGCAACATCCGGGAATTGAAGAATGTGATCGAGCGGACGATGATTCTATCCCCGGACGGCGAGATTGACCTGCATCACCTTCCGGCGGAAATCCGCGATTTCGGCGCAGGGTCATTGCCGTCCATGCCCCGTTCCGCACCGGAACACGCCACCGATGAGCGCGCGTTTCTCACGTTGCGCGAACTGGAAGACCGCTATATTGATGAGGTGCTCGCGGCGGAGGGCAACAACAAAGCCCGCGCGGCGCGAGTCCTCGGAATCCACCCCACATCACTGCATCGTCGCCTCAAGAAGGACCACGAATCCCCTCCCCTTGGTGACGCTCGGGACAAAGACGAATAGCAAAACGCAGTACTGCAAAATGCTCGTGTCATTAGCAAATCGCAACTCCGCACCCTCGCGGGCACTTTCCAAACGGCAAAAGTCCTTTCTTCTCAACACTCGCTTTCCTCCTGCGTATTGCCCTCTAAGTGCACTTCTAACGGGCGAGTCGTGAAGCAACTACCGCGACACTGACTGCACCGGCCTCGCCGGGCAGAAAGCCCGCAGCCTGCGAAGGAGGGAGGATTCTTATGTCCATCTTATTTGCTCTCGTCACGTTTCTGCTGTTTGTCCTTGTGAGTTACATGCGGAGCACGCGCCAGCAGCCCGCGGTCGCTCCGGAAATGCCGCAGACCGCCAAAGCGCCAAGACCGCAAGTGATGAGTCTGGGAGGGCTGGAGTTCCCCAAGGCCTACGGTTTTCACCCGGGCCACACGTGGGCCGCAATTGAAAATCCTCAGCACGCCCGCGTGGGCTTGGATAGTTTCGCCGCCAATCTGGTTGGCCCCATCGACAGCGTGGAGTTGCCCGGGCTGAACCGTTGGGTCCGCCAGGGGCAGCGAGTTTGTAAAGTGGCATCCGGCGACACCACGATTGATTTCGTGGCTCCGGTGGAAGGAATCATCACCGCCGTGAATTCCCGGCTCCGCGAAGAGCCCGGCCTGGCTACGCGCGAACCTTACGGCGATGGCTGGCTCTACAAAGTGCAGTCTCCGGATCTGGTGCTGAACATGAAGAACCTGCTCAAGGGCGGATTGGTGCGCACGTGGTTCCGCGACTGCATCGAGCGGGTCAACGCAATGGCCGCCGGCTTTGCGCCGGCGCTGGCGCAGGACGGCGGGCTGCCCGTTCACGGGCTGCTGACGCGCGTGGACGAAAAGCTGCAACGCCAGATGATCAACGAATTCTTCCTGAGCTAGTCCGCCGCGGGCGGACATCGAGGAGACATGACCATGGAAACCAACGCAAACTCGAAATCGATCCTGATCGACATCACCCGCTGCATCGGCTGCCACGCCTGCGATGTCATGTGCAAAGAAATTCACGGCTTTCCCACGGACCCGGAGCCAAAGCTCTCCGCCACGGCCTTCACCGTGGTGGAGGAACACGAGGGCAAATTCGTCCGGCGGATGTGCATGCACTGCCAGGACCCCACGTGCGTTTCGGTGTGCCCCGTGGGCGCGCTGAAGAAAACCGCGGACGGGCCCGTGGTGTACGAAGCGGACCGCTGCATCGGCTGCCGCTACTGCATGCTGGCCTGCCCGTTCCAGGTGCCCGCGTACCAGTGGAGCAAGGTCGCGCCCTTCGTAATGAAGTGCGACATGTGCGCGGCGCGCGTGGCCAAAGGCGAACAGCCGGCCTGCGTCGGCGTCTGTCCGGTGGGCGCGGCGCAATTCGGCACGCGCAAAGAAATGCTGGAAGAAGCGCAGAAGCGCATCCGGGAAAATAAAGCCTACGTGCCGCGCATTTACGGCGCGGAGGAAGTGGGCGGCACGTCGGTGCTGTTCGTGAGCGACGTGCCCTTTGAGAAGCTGGGCTTCGTCACACCGCCCATCCAGCAGCCCATGCCTACGCTGACCGCCGGCGCGCTGAGCGACCTGCCCACGATGGTCGTGGTCGGCGGCGCCCTGCTGATGTCCCTCTACTGGATTACGCAACGCCGCCGCGAAGTTTTGCTCGCGGAAGCCGAAGAAAAAAGGAGCTGACCATGAAAGCCCCAACTATCTCTGAATCGTTGTTCTGGCGAGTGATCGTGGCGGGCATTTTCGCCGCCGGTCTGTACGCAACGTGGGTGCGCTTCTTCGAGGGCTTGCAGGCCAGCACCAACCTGTCTAACCCCGTTCCCTGGGGACTCTGGGTGGGCTTGAGCACGCTGTGCGGCGTGGGCCTTTCCGCGGGAGGCTTCGCCATCGCCGCCGCGGTGTACATCCTCGGCGTGGAGCGCTTTCGTCCGGTGCTGCGCGCATCCATTCTGATTTCCTTCCTCGGCTACCTCACCGTGGTGGCTGGCATGATGTTTGAGCTGGGGCTGCCCTGGCGCATCTGGCACCCCATCTTCATGTGGAACCCGCGCTCGGTGCTGTTTGAGGTGGCCTGGTGCGTGATGCTCTACACGACTGTGCTAACGCTCGAATTCGTGCCGGCGATATTCGAGCGCCTGCACTGGAATCGCGCCAACGCGTGGCACCACCGCATCCTGATCGCCCTGGTGCTGGCGGGCGTGCTGCTGTCCTCGGAACACCAGTCGTTCCTCGGCGGCCTCTACCTGATTACCAAGGGCAAGCTGCACCCGTTGTGGTACAGCACGCAGCTTCCCGCGCTGTTCTTCATCTCCGCGATTGCCGCAGGACTTGCGCTGGTGATCATGGTGATGCACCTGTGCGTGCGGCGGCTGGGCGTGCGCATCGACTTCTCCATCCTGCGCGATGTGAGCCGCGTGGTGACGCTCATGCTGATCTTCTACGCGCTGTTCCGTGGCGTAGACATGTTCTCCCGCGGCGACCCCTCGCAGATGTGGAAGCTGCAAGCGGAAACCGGATACTTCTGGCTGGAGATTGCCCTGCTGGTCATCCTGCCGGTGATTCTCTACAACATGAAACGCGTGCAGGCCAGCCCGCAGGGGCTCTACTTCACCAGCGCGCTGGTGGTGATGGGCTTCATGGCCAACCGCATCAATGTGTCCATCACCGGGCTGCTGGGCGCGGCGGGCGTGAACTACGTGCCGAAGTGGACCGAATGGGCCGCGAGCGTGGCCGTCTTCACCGCCGCCGTGGTGGCGTTCCGATTGGCAGTGATGTATCTCCCCATCTTTCCGCGCGCCGTTGAGCCGCCTCGCGAAGTAGCCGACTGGAGCGGTGATCAAATCGTGGGCTGGCCGAGGCGCGCGCCGGAAGCATTCCCGCAGCCACGTCGAGTGTACTGAACTAGGCTGCGGTCACTCCCCGAGGGCAGGGAACTCCTCCCTCGGGGAGTTATTTTCTTGCAGAAACACTTCGTTGACTCACTCTTCCGCTCGCTCTAACATATCGCGCCTCATGTTCCCAACTTCATGATTGGCCAGACCATTTCGCACTATCGCGTGACCGCGAAGCTGGGCGGCGGCGGGATGGGCGTGGTGTACAAGGCGGAAGACACCACGCTGGGCCGCGACGTCGCGCTGAAATTCATGCCCAGCGAAATGGCCCGGGATGCGCTGGCGCTGGAGCGTTTTCGCCGTGAAGCGCGCTCCGCGTCGGCGCTGAATCATCCCGGCATCTGCACCATCTACGAAATCGGCGAGCACGCCGGCCAGCCCTTCATCGCCATGGAATTTCTCGAGGGCAGCACGCTCAAGCATCGCATTGAGTCCGGCCGCATCGAACTGGAGAACATCCTCGACTTCGCCATCCACATCGCCGACGCATTGGACGCGGCGCACTCCAAAGGCATCATCCACCGCGATATCAAGCCCGCCAATTTGTTTCTCACGGACCGCGGCCAGGCCAAAATCCTCGACTTCGGGTTGGCGAAGCAAAGCGCGCCGAAAGGCCCATCCGGCGCCACGGCTGGTCTTTCCGAGCAACTGACGATGGGCGTCAGCGAAGAGCACCTCACCAGTCCGGGCACGGCCATCGGCACGGTGGCGTACATGTCCCCGGAGCAGGCGCTGGGCAAACCGCTCGATGCCCGCACCGATCTTTTTTCATTTGGCGTCGTGCTCTACGAAATGGCCACTGGAATTCAGCCCTTTCGCGGAGAAACTTCGGCAGCCATTTTTGATTCCATACTGCGCAGGCCTCACGTCTCTCCAGCACGGATGAATCCTGACCTGCCGCAGAAACTGGAAGAAATCCTCAGCAAGGCACTGGAGAAGGATCCCAAGCTGCGCTACCAGCACGCCTCGGAACTCCGCACCGACTTGCAACGCCTGAAACGCGACACGGACTCCGGGCGCTCCGCCGTTGCGGAGTTGGCGGAAGCTGGCGTGTTCGACGCGCGCAGCTCAGGCCGCAGCGCCGCGGCACAAGCCGAGGAACTTTGGGTTGCCGTGCTTCCTTTCAAGAACGCCGGCGGCGATGCGGAGCTCGAAGCGCTGGCCGACGGCCTCACGGAAGACATCACCACGGGGCTTTCGCGCTTTTCGTATCTGCACGTGATTTCCCGCAATGCAACGATGCCGTTGGGCGACAAAGCAACGGACGTGCGTTCGCTGGGGAAGGAGCTGGGCGCGCGCTACGTGATCGAAGGGAGCGTTCGCAAAGGTGGCAGCGCGGTTCGCATCAGCGCGCAATTGGTGGATGCCTCCACCGGCGCGCAGCTTTGGGCGGAAACCTACAACCGCAGCCTGAAGGACTCCGACATTTTCGCTGTGCAGGACGACATTACGGACCACGTGGTGGCCACCGTGGCTGATATTTATGGCGTGCTTGTGCGGTCCATGGCCGCCAGCGTGGAGGAAAAACTCGATGACGAGCTGACCGCGGCGGACTGGGTGCTGCGTTACTGCGGCTACCGGCAACGCCTTACGCCCGAAGAACACGCCAGGCTGCTGAACGGCCTCGAGCGATTTGCGGAGCGCGAACCCAAGCATGCGGCCGTGTGGGCATGCCTCTCCCAATTGTATAGCGATGAATTCCGATTCCGGTTTAACCGGCGCCCGGATGCGCTGGACCGCGCGCTCGCGGCCGCCCGGCGTTCTGTGGATCTGGACCGCACCTGCCAGCACGGACATCAGAACCTCGCGCAAGTCCATTTTTTCCGCCGCGACGTTCCGGCGTTCCGCACGGCCGCCGAAAAGGCCATGGCCCTCAATCCGCGCAACACAGACGCGCTGGCGGAAATGGGCCTCATGCTGGTGCACATCGGAGAATTCGAGCGCGGGGCGGATATTACGCGGCGCGCGATGGACCTCAATCCTCACCATGGCGGCTGGTATCACTTCAGTCTCATCTGGGAAAGTTGCAACAAAGGCGATTACGAAAAAGCGCTGGAGCACGCCACGCGGGTCAACATGCCCGGCATGTTTTGGCAACCGCTGGTGATTGCTTCCTTGTGCGGGCTGCTCGGCCGCCATGCGGAAGCCGCCGCCGCTGCGAAGGAACTGCGCAAGCTGGACACGGATATCGAACTCCATGCGCGGCAATACATCGAGTGCTGGCATTACTCGAGCGGACTGATGGACCGAATTCTGGAAGGGCTCAACAAGGCCGGGCTGGAAATTTCCGAATCCGAAGCTGCGGCGGTTCGTGAATCTTCCACCGACGCGACATTGGAGAAGTCCGTCGCGGTGTTGCCGTTTGCGGATTTGAGCCCGACGAAGGACCAGGACTGGTTTTGCGAGGGCATTGCCGAGGAAATCCTCAACTCGTTGACGAAGCTCCCGGGCCTGCGTGTGGCCTCTAGAACCTCGGCATTCCGGTTCAAGGATCCGGCCCGTGACTCGCAAAAAATTGGAGATACGCTCGGCGTTACGACTTTGCTCGAAGGCAGCGTGCGCACGGCGGGCTCGCAATTGCGGGTGACGGCGCAGCTTGTCAACGCCAGGGACGGCCTCCAAATCTGGTCCGAGCGATTCGACCGCCAGATGGAAGACGTTTTTGCCATTCAGGACGAAATTGCGAAGAAAGTTGTGGAGGCCCTGAAAATTCGCCTGGTCGCGTCGGCTGGAGCGCCCAGCCCGGCCCGGCACAGCGCCGATCTCGAAGCCTATCAACTGCTCTTGAAAGGCCGTCATTTCCGCTACAGCAAGCTCGATCTTCGCGGCGCCCGGCGCACGTTCGAACAGGCAATTCAAAAGGATCCGACTTATGCTCTTGCACGCGTCGGGCTAGCGGAGACCCTGGTCATCATGGGGATTTACGGGATGATCCCGCCTTCCGAATGCCAGGCGCGGGCCAGAGAGGAACTCAAGAAGGCGCGCGAACTCGACGGAGAATCTGCCGCAGGATTGGCCGTGGAGGCCGCCCTTTTGCTCGTCTACGACTGGAATGTGCCGGCAGCAATTGCAGCTTTCGAGCGCTCGCTCGAACTCGACCCTTCCAACATATTCTGCCGGGGCTGGTATTCGTGGGCCTTGCAGAGCCTCGGCTCCACGCAGGAGGCAGTGAACCAGGCGCGTCGAATCAGCGAGTTGGACCCGCAATCTCCCTACGCCCAAGCCATGACCGGATTCATGGTTTTGTTTGCCGATCACGTGGAAGAGGCCATCGCACACGAGCGTCGCGCCCTGGAACTCGAGCCAGAATCGCTGCAAGCCATCTGGATGCTGGCCCTAGCTCTCGCCGCGCGGTCGGATTGGGAGGAAGCGCTGGAAGGCTTTGGGCGGGCAGTTGAGAAGTTGTCCGGGGCGCCATTTCATCAAGGACTTTTGGCATGGTGCCAGGCGGCTGCTGGCCGCCATGATCAGGCCCGGCAGTCGCTCGCCGAGCTCGAGAAGCGCTCAGTGAATGAGTATATTGCGCCGATCTTTCTCGCCTGGGGGTACAGTGAACTAGGCGATAGTGTGCGGGCGCAAGAAAAGTTGCAAGAGGCTTTCGAGGAACGGACCTTTTCACTTGTGCTTCAGAAAATGCCGAGCTATCGAAAATTGCATAGCGAGCCACTCATGGAAGGATTGCGCAGGCGGCTTCTCGGGCAGCGCCTCGATGCGTCAGAATGATTGGCCTGACTCTCTCCCATTACAAAATCCTCGACAAGCTGGGCGCCGGGGGCATGCAGCGCGCCTTTGACGCGCCCAGGTGCCGGGCATTCAGAAGAGCGCGCGTTTGAGCGCAACCTCGTAGGCCTCAAACGAGTCCCCGTGCTGGCTGTTTGCGCTGGAAATGGCATGGTCCAGGCTGACGCGGATGGCCGTGCCTGCCGGCACAATCACCTCGTCGTCATGACGCGCCCAGACAATCCCTGCGGACGCGACGAGCGCGAAAAGCAGCACGCTCGCCAAAGCAATCTACGTTCGCTTGTTGAGCTTCATTGAGCCCCCTTTACTTCACCTAATTGAGCTGGGAAATTGAACTGGGGAATTGGTGCCACTAACTTAGACGCGAGATGCTGCGCAAAGGCTGCCTTTGTAAATCGCCCACGGAAAAAGCTTATTTATTTTGCGCGCGGCTGAAGATTTCAGCCTCTTGTGCGTTTTGCGCTTACTTGAGCTTGAGGCGCCGCGCGAGTCAATCTGCAAAGTCGCGAGGACAATTCGAAATCCGCGCCGCGTGGAACGCAGCATTTAGATCAGGATGCAGATTGCACACATTCGAAAATCATTGATGGCCCTTATTGTTTGTCAATTTCGCGAGTCCGCTCAGCACTTCAGTCTGGTCTTCTCTGTGGACGAGCCGAGAAATAGACGTCATATCCGAACCGGAGTTTGCCTCCGACTTGGCAAGGCGCTTGGAGCCGCAAAACGTTTCCGTAGGCGTCCGCACGATTAGTCGTGCGAGGAACGGCTGAAATCCCTGTTACCTGAAATTCATCGAGCCGGTACAATTCGATCGGCTCCGAGACGCCGTTGTGGTTCCAGTCCACCCACAGCCGCAATTCAGGCCAAATGGCGTCGCGCGAATCGATGAGTCCATCGGCGTTTCCACCATTTTCCGGGCGGTCTTGGTCAGCAAGGGCGTCAAATCCGTTTGCGGCGAGTTGCCCAGAACGAAGCACGGTGTGATTTCCAAATAATTCGGTTCCATCGTCAATTCGACCATTTCCGTTAACATCGCGCACAAGAAACGCGATAGTGTCCCCCAATCGTGTCCACGCTACCCGATCAATTTTCCCATCACCATCCAAATCAAACCAGACTCCAGCGCGCGCTGATGTGAGGCGAATTTCCGCGTTTTGGCCCACAGGGATGAGAATCGGGCTGCAGTCGACGGCATAAAGACATTCGCCGTTACGCATGCATATTCCGCCACAAGTGCAATCTGAATCGATAATGCAACCGCCATTACCGCCGCTGGGGTTTTCTTCGCAATAGCCGGTTGCTGGGTTGCACGTGTAACCGTAAGGGCAGTCCTGATCTATTTCGCAGACGGGTGGCGGTGGATTATTATAAAGATTGTTTGGATTGTTGAGAACTTCCTGGTCGTCGCAGGGCGTTATGTTGGAGGTGGTGCAGCCCCCGCTGTCGTTAGTACCACCCGTTGGATTGCTAGCGGTGGCGCGCGGGTTAGACATCACGTTGCCGCAGTCAGCTTGATGCCCCAACCCAAATCCGTGCCCAGTTTCGTGTCCTGCGACTTTCTCAAGCGCGCTACTGAAACCAGACACTGCGGGATCCCAAACCGGGTAGTTGACATTATTGACGGTGTAGGATCCGTTCGTGTTAATTAGCGTAACCGCTGCGGCTGCGGTTCCCATCACTTGGTTTGATGAGTTGTGATCTGGTATGTAAAAAGTCGCGGCGAGAGTTCCTGCCTCTCGATCACTTGCGTCGACGGTTTGCGTGTGCGTGTGTCCCGCAGAATCCGTGTAAGTCACATTTGCCTTTGGCCAAGCGACAGTGACAATGTGGTTGAAAGGCCCGCCTGTGGCCCCTTGCTGAAAAGTGACATTGCTTCCATTTTGGTCGGCGTGCGCGTTCCAATTTGTCATCCCGGTCGAAAAAGAAGTCTGGCTGCTGGCATCCAGGGTGAATTTCGGCTGCGGATTTGTTGCAACACTTGTTTGCGCACCGCTAGGGTCAATTGAGAAAGGAACTTGGGTGCCCGGTGCCCAAGGAGCTACCGAGCTATCATAAACCGCGGGAGGGCATGGATTCTGTGCATTAGTTTCGCGCGACCTGGCGACCATCAGCAGAAGTGCACTAATGGCAAGGAACAGAAGCAGCAGAGATGGGAAGCGCCTCATAGTGCTTGTCATCCAGTTCAGATTGCGGGTGGGATCCTAGCCGCATCCGTCAAGGCTTCTTGCACCTTTTGTAAGAGAGCGTCCTTATTCATTCCGAATGCTTCAATTTCTGATTTGTCTAACACATTGACAATTGGCACGATCCTAATGCCAGAAAAACCGACGCCTATGGGCCAACGCACGGAATAAGCACCCGTTTCAGGAATAAATCTCAAGAAAAGCATATATTCAGTAGCCGGCTTAAAATCCCTGTAATCTGTGCGAATGGCGTAAATCGTTCGCTCGCCAATCTTCAACTTTCCACCAGGACGAACCACGATAATAGATGTTTCGGGCTTCACAGACGCGCTCGGATTGTCCTTTAGCACTTTTTCGATGGTGAACATCCAGTCGGTATACAGAAAACCTTTTCCCACTGTCATGTGAGAAGTGCCTGTGCTTGCTTTACCGAGAACGATCAGATCAGATTCTCGCAGCCAGCTCGCCAATTGGTCCTTTGGATCCAACTGAACTCTTTGGACCACAGGCCCGCGATCATAGAGGTGAATGTCTCCAGTCCCTTTAGCCAGTCGATCAGGGATGGCTCCGATTTCCTCCGTTTGGAAAATTCGGCTATGAACGTTTGCGACTTGCTCGGGTGTCAACCGTTTTGCGCCCTGGTTTTGGCCAAATCCGAGCTCTTGCCCGATTAGCGAGCCGGTTATCACGACCAGCAGAATGGCGACTCCGAGAACCGTTTTATTCTTCATTTCGAACTCCGACAGCATTCTAACCTGCATTTCTTGTATGCATTCTTTTATAAGTGACAAGATACTAACGGCGGTGGCAAAGTCAAGAGAAATTTTAGGCACAATGGGGGCGACGGGTCGCGACACTGTCGGCGACGGCGTAGCGTGCCTGACCGAGCGGAGAGGTGAATTCGTTTCTTACGCGAGCTGCAGCAACCGCGCGGCGTTGCCGCCAAGAATTTTGGCGCGATCCACTTCGGAGATGGGCAGCCCGCGGATGGACTCCAGCATGGCGGGAATGCTGCCGATCTGGTGTGGGTAGTCGCTGCCGGCCAGGATGTGGTCAGCGCTTGCAAATTTGATTGCCAGCATCAGCGCATCGCGGTCGAAGTTCACCGTATCGTAGTAAAACTTTTCCAGATACTCGCTTGGCGGGCGCGGAATGTTTGCACGGCACTCCTTGAACGCGTGAAAGCCGCGGTCGAGCCGCTCGGCGAGATAGGGAATCGCGCCGCCGAGGTGGCTGAGCACCCAGCGAATGCGCGGAAATTTCTCCGGCACGCCGCTAAAGACCAGCTTCGCGGCAGCCAGCGTGGTATCCATCAGAAAACCGACCAGCGGCATCAGCCAATAATCCGTCATGGCCTCGACGCCGACGGGACTGGTGGGATGGATGTGCAGCACGGCGTCGAGCGAATTCGCCGCCTCGTAGAGCGGCCAGTAGCGCGCATCCGCCAGCGCCACACCGTTCACATTGCTGAAGAGCATCGCGCCGCGCATACCGAGCTGCGTGCACGCGCGTTCCAGTTCACGCACCGACGCGGCGGGATCGTTGAGCGGCAACGTAGCCAGCGCGGCAAAGCGACCGTTGTGGTTGCGCACCGCCGCGGCAAGCGCGTCGTTCACCAGACTGGCTTGACGCGCCGCCGTCGCCGCGGATTCTACGTGCGTGCCCGGCGTGGTCAGGGAGATGACCTGCGTGTCCACGCCCAATTCGGCGAGCACGCCGGCGCGGTACGCGATGTCGCGGTGTCCGCGGACGGCGATGTTGTAATCGCCCGGATAGTGCAGCCAGGGATTTCCCTCGGCATCTTCCGTGATGCGCACGTTGCTCGTGCCGCTGCGCAGCGCGTCGAGATACGCCGGCGGGTAGTAGTGATTGTGAACATCAATGATGGCCATGCGTGGATGCTCCTTGCGCGGCACTTCTTCGCGACCAGAAATAATAGACCGGCCAGCCCGCGGCGACGAGCAGAAGTCCAAAGGCGCTCTCTTTCGGGTCTTCCGCAATCTGGTTGATGACGATTGCCGCGCAGGCCACAATGAACAGCAGCGGCGCCACCGGATAGCCCCACACGCGCGCCGCGGGCGCGTAACCGGGGCGGCGACGCAGGCGGAACAGTCCGAGCGCCATCAACCCGAAAAATAGCCACTCCGTGTAGATCACTCGCGTGAACAGCACGCGGTAGGTGCCCGTGGCGACCAACGCGCTTGACCACAACGCTTGCAGAAGAATCGCCGCGTGCGGCGTCTGGTGGCGCGGATGCACCGCGCCCAGCCAGCGAAACGCCAGCCGGTCCTGCGCCATCGCAAAGTAAACGCGCGGGCCCGCCAGAATAATTCCGTTCAGCGAACCCAGCGCGGACACAATCACTAGCACGGAGATCGCCGCGGCGCCCCACGCGCCGACGAGAGCGCTCGCTGCGTCCGCGGCCACGCGCTCCGATGCGATTAACTTCGAGAGCGGCAGCACGCGCAGATACGCCGCGTTGAGGCCGAGGTAGCAGGCTGTCACTACGAGAGTGCCAATCAACAGCGCGCGCGGAATCGTTTTTTCCGCGTCGCGCGTTTCTCCGGCCGCGTAGGTGACCATGTGCCATCCGCCAAACGAAAACAAGCCCGCAATCAGCGCCAACAGAAACGCGCGCAGCGGCGGCAGTTCCATCGCGGAAGGCGCTTGCTCCGCTGCCTGCCCCGGCGCCGCCAGCGCAAACACTAGAATCAAAATCAGCGCGATGGCCAGCACCTTGGCGGACGTGAGAATGGTTTGCACGCTGCTGCCCAGCCGCACGCCGAGGTAATTGACGCCGGAAAGGAGCAGGATGGCGCCGATCGCTACCACGCGGATGCCGGTGTCTCCCAGCGGCGTGAATTGGCCCGCGTAGCGCGCAAAGACCACCGCGATGGCCGCGATGATCCCTGAATGCACGCTCCAGAACATCGCCCAGCCCCACAGAAAACCGGCCGCGGGCGAAATGCCTTCTTTCAGAAAGATGTATACGCCGCCGGTCTGCGGAAATGCCGAGGCCAGTTCCGCGCACACCAGCGCGCCGCACAGTGTCAGCGCGCCCGCCGCCAGCCACACCCCAAACATGGCGGGAATGCTGGACACGTGCCGGCCGATCTCCGAAGGCTGCACGAAAATCGACGCGCCCAGGATGATGCCGGCAACCATCGCCGCCGCGGGAAAGAGTCCCATCGTGCGGTTGAGTGACGTCTCGGGATGTGTGCGCTTTGAATGCACGTCCGGCAAAGCTCCAGCAAGGACAGTGTGAAATTCGACCGATGAAAACGCGCACTCTATCTGCTTCGTTGCGCAGCTTCAATCACTTTCAGGGCAGACTTTCTACTGGGGCCGCGTCGCGTTGACTTCATCGCAAGCGCAGACTAGAATCCCCGCGCATTGTTTTCCACATGAAAAGTCCAATTGACGCGGCCTTTCCTTCGGCCTTGCGAAAAGGCGCGGAATAAGTAAATGGCGCTGGCTGCAGGCACAAAACTGGGTCCCTACGAAATCCTCGCGCCGCTGGGTGCGGGCGGAATGGGAGAAGTGTATCGCGCGCGCGACGACCGCCTGGGTCGCGAAGTGGCACTGAAGTTTCTTCCCGCCGAGCTGGCGCGCGACCCGCTGGCGCTCGAGCGCTTTCAGCGCGAGGCGCGCGCCGCTTCCGCGCTGAACCATCCCAACATCGCTGTCATCCACGACCTCGGCGAGCACCTCGGCCTGCCGTATCTCGTGCTGGAGCTGCTGGAAGGGCAGACGCTGCGCGAGCGCATTGCAGCCGCGTCCATCGAATTGCAGGAGTTGCTGGAGCTGGCCATTCAGATCGCGGATGCGCTCGACGCCGCGCACGCCAAGGGCATCGTGCACCGCGACATCAAGCCAGCCAATTTGTTTCTCACGGCGCGCGCGCAAATCAAAATCCTCGATTTTGGTTTGGCGAAGATGGTGCCCCGGCCATCCGCCTCCCTCGGCGCCACGGAATCTCCCACCCTCGGCATCCGCGAGGAGCACCTCACCAGCCCGGGCGTGGCCCTGGGCACGGTCGCCTACATGTCCCCCGAGCAGGCCCGCGGAGAAGACCTCGACGGGCGCACCGACCTCTTCAGCTTCGGCACCGTGCTTTACGAAATGGCCACGCGCCGCCAGCCGTTCGCCGGAGATACCTCCGCCATTATTTTCGACGCGATTCTGAATCGCGCGCCGGCCTCCGCCGCGCAGCTCAACCGCAACTTGCCCTCGAAGCTGGAGGAAGTGATCGGCAAGCTGCTGGAGAAGGACCGCGACTTCCGCTACCAGAGCGCCGCGGAAGTACGCGCCGATCTCAAGCGTCTGAAGCGCGACACCGATTCGGGACGCGCGGCCCAGCTCGCGGCAGCAAAATCCTCCGGCCCGCGCAGCGGCGCGACCCGGGCTGCCGGTAAAACGATTGATTCGCTGGCCGTGCTGCCGTTTGAAAACTCGAGCGGCGACCCGGCCAACGACTACTTGAGCGAAGGCATCACCGAAACCATCATCAATAGCCTTTCCAAATTGCCGAAGATTCGCGTCGTGCCGCGCGGTGTCGTCTTCCGCTACAAAGGCAAGAGCGTGGATGCGTCCACTGCCGCAAGCGAGCTAAACGTGCGCGCCGTGGTCACCGGCCGCGTCTTGCAACACAAGGACACCCTGGTTGTGAAGGCGGAACTTGTTGATGTTGTGCGCCAGGACCAGCTCTGGGGTGACCAGTACAACCGCAAGCTGGCCGATCTGTTGGAAGTACAGGATGAGATTGCCGGCGAAATCTCTCGCCACCTGCAGCAGAAACTTGGTGGTGAAAGCACGCCGCGGCGGGCGCCCCGCCGTGTCACCGAGAATCCGGAGGCCTACCTCCTCTATTTGAAGGGAATTCACCAGGCTTACCAGTGGCGCGAAGAATGCCTGCGCCTGGGCATTGATTTTTTCCAGAAAGCGATCAACCTGGATCCCGGTCATGCCCCCAGTTATGCGGGGCTGGCCTACGCGCTCTCCTTGATGGGTTTCTACGGGTTTTTGCCGGGCAAACAGGCTTACGTGCAATCGAAAGCCGCGGCGCACAAGGCGCTGGAGCTGGATACAACGCTTGCCGAGCCGCACGTGGCTCTGGGCTGGGTCAAGTTGCAATACGAACACAATCCCGGCGAATCATCCCAAGAATTTCAAAAGGCCATCGAGCTGAAGCCGGACCTGGCCATCGCGCGTCACGGTTATGCCATTCATCTCAACATCCTGCGACGCAGCGAGGAAGCTCTGGCGGAAATCCGCAAAGCGATTGACCTGGATCCCCTCACGGCGCTTTTTCAAGCACATCTGGGATGGATCCTGCATTGCCTGGGCCGGGATAAGGAAGCTCTGGAGGTCTTGCAGTCGGCATTGGAAATCCATCCCAACGATTACTACCTCTTGCGCATGATGATTTATGCCTGCAATACGGCGGGCCACCGCGATCAGGCGATTTCCGCGGGAAAGAAAACAGCCTCCCTCACGCAAAACAAACAAGTCGCGCTGGGCATCCGCGCATTCGGCTATGCCGCGGGTCGCGACACAGAGCGGGCAGAGAAAATCATTCAGGAGATTTTGGCGGAGCCCAAAATTGACGCGGGCATCAGCTACTTCCTGGGCCTGACGTACGCCATTCTCGGCAAGCCTGAGCAAGCTATCCCCTGGCTGGAAAAATCCCTCGAGGAAAACATCGGGCTGCTCACCGTTCTGGGCCCCGAGCCGGCCTTCGACCCGATTCGCTCTCATCCGCGCTTCCAGGCCATCCTGGGCAAGCTTGGCCTTGGCGAGTAGCCCTCGACTCCCGCAGCAATTCGAGGTGCCTCCATTCGACAATTTCGATTTGGAACCGCGTTTACTTTTTCCGCGAAATTTCCACGAAAGCGCGCGTGGTTTCCCAATCCATGTGTAGCGTGCAGTTGTTGCCGGCGTGCTCGATGGAGATGGTGAAGTTTTCGACCGGCGCCTTAAGCGCGGAAACCTTCATGTCCGTGCGCGCGAAGTCTTCCGCTTCTCCCGGATAGGGGATGCCCCAGCCGCTGCTTTTCTTGCTGATGATCAGCGTCCATATGTCTGCATTCGGGATGGCGTGAAGAGTGTACTTGCCCGCGGGTACGGCCTTGCCGCCGACAATCAAGTCTGTGTCGGTAACGAAGGTGGTCGCTTCGTTGGCGCCGGCGCGCCAGACCTGCCCGAACGGCACCAGATCGCCAAAAATCTTGCGGCCCTTCATGCGCGGGCTGGAGTAGTCCACAGTGATGCTCTTGCCGTCGTCAAACTTGCACTCGGCTTTGGCCGGCGGGCTGGGACGCTTGCTCTTGTCCTGCTGGCTCAAGCCCGGGCTGGCCAGAAGCGCCAGGCCAAGAATGAGCGCCACACAAAATGCGATGGAATGCTTCCTCATTTGTTCATTTCCTCCATTCGAACATAGAAAGGATGGGGTGGATCTAGTCAGCCACGCGAAGGCCGCTTGGCTCGATCATCGATACCACACGTGGTCTTCGCAATTCAAATTTTGGCAGCTCCGAAAAACCTCCACCTGCTCCTTCGAGTGCTTGCCAGTTGTCCCACGCGCCGCCGCAAAGCCATCCATTTACCGGGCTTTCGCACAAGGCGACAGCTTCAGCTTTCCACGCATCCAATCTATTGTGGAGGCAGACCCATGAAGATAACCAAAGGAATCTCCAGCGCAGCAGTTCTGCTCTTGCTTTTGGGAACCTCAGCCCCGATTTATTCTCAAAGCGGGCAGCAGCGTGAAAGGCAAGAACGGCGCGAGGACCAGTCCAAGCGCAAGAGGCAGGCCGAGGCCGACCGCAATGCCCAGGCCGAAAATCAGCGGGCCAGGCAGCAGCAAGCGCAACAGCAACGCGCCGAACAGGCTGCCCGCGATCGCCAGCAGCAGGACCGCGAGCGTCAACAGCGCCAGCAGGCTCAGGCCGAGCAGCAGCGCTCCCGCCAGCAAGAGCAAGCACAGCGGCGTGAACAGGATCGCATTCAACAGGACCGTGCGCGCCAGCAGCAGCAACAGCGCGAGCAGGAACGTTTCCAGCAGGATCGCGAGCGGCAGCAGCGCGACCAGGAGCGCCGCCAGCAGGATCGCGACCTGCAAGCCAGGGTGCAGCCGCAGGAGCGCGATCAATTTCGGCAGCAAGACCGGCTCTCTCAGGAGCGCCAGCGGGAGTTGATCGACCACAATCGCCGGCAGCAGGAGCAATTCCGCCAGCGCTTTGATTACGACCTGCGCCGGGGGGAGGAGCAGGGACGGTTTCTACAGCAACTTCGGCGCTTGCAGCAGTACCGCTACCAGCAGGAATACCTGGAGCGTCAGCGCCAGCAGCGAGCGCGCCTGTGGAGCTATCGCGACCATGATTACCATCGCGACCCCTACTTCTACACGGTTGCCAATTACCGCTACCTGCGAGGCGGGAGATACTACGTCTCGAGCGTGTACGGCGTGAACTTGATTCAGGACGCCCTGAACCACGGCTATGCAGAAGGCTACCGCGCCGGACGCGCCGATCGGATGGACGGCTGGCACTTTGACTACGGCAACTGTCTCGCGTACCGCGACGCCAGCTTTGGCTACTACGGCCTCTACGTGGACGCCAGTGACTACAACTATTATTTCCGCGAAGGGTTCCGTCGCGGCTACGAGGACGGCTACTACGGCCGCTACCGCTATGGGCGTTATGACAATGGCAGCTACTTCATCCTGGATAGCGTTCGCTCCGGGATCTTCATCGCGGTGCGATTTCGCTGAAGACTAAGCAGTCTGTTTCTTGAACCAGCCCGGCTCCAAGGATTGGGAGAGTCCACGGAGCCGGGCGTTTTGTTGCCCGGGGCTCCCCGCGAAACTCCTGAAGAATTCCCTACACTTTGTCTCCGGATGTGTTACACTCTGTTTGCGCTTAATACTTCGGTTGTGTTGTGCGGTCCCTCTGGTGCTCGACCTGATCTGAGAATACCCGCCTTCAGTCTTCTCCGTACGTTTTCAGCGTAATCTAAAAACCGTCTGGCAACGCAGGTTGCCGTGCGCGCCTGGAAACTTGTGCGCGCCGCCACCGCCCCTGCCAGCAAGAAAGCTAAATGAACAACTTTTCAGAATTACCGATTTCTACCTACCTGAAGGAGCGGCTGCAGTCTGCCCGTTTCTCCACTCCCACTCCCGTGCAGGCCGCGGCAATCCCGCAGGCGCTGGAAGGCAAGGATGTGCTCGCCACCGCCCAGACAGGAACCGGCAAGACTCTGGCGTTTCTGGTCCCGGCGATCGAAATGCTCCTAAAGCAGAATTCGCCTGGCATCGCCGCGTTGGTGCTCGTACCCACGCGCGAACTGGCCATGCAGGTCGCGGATCAATTCAACGCCCTGCGCGGCAAGCAGCTTTCCCCCGCGGCGCTGGTGATTGGCGGCCTGGCGGAAGGACAGCAACTGGCGGCGATCCGCAATGGTGCGCGCCTGATGGTGGCCACACCCGGCCGCCTGGAAGACTTCCTCAAGCGCAGACTCGTTCAGTTCCGCGACCTGCGAATTCTAGTGCTGGATGAAGCCGATCGCATGCTGGACATGGGCTTCCTTCCCGCGATTCGCCGAATTGTGGGAGTCCTGCCCACCGCGCGCCAGACCATGTGTTTTTCCGCAACCCTGGAAGCCTCTGTGGCGCACCTGGTGCACGACTACCTGCGCAACCCCGTGCGGCTCGCCTTCGGCTCCACACTGAAGCCTTCGGAAAATGTGCGACTGCAGGCGTTTGAAGTTGTCGCCAATCGCAAACAGGATCTGCTGCACCACCTGCTCGCCAAAGAGAAGGGAAGTTGCCTGGTTTTTGCCCGCACCAAGCGCGGCGCCGAGCGCATTGCCCGGAGCCTGGCTCGCGACGGCTTCGCCGCGGCCATGATCCATGGCGACCGCTCGCAATCGCAGCGCACGGCAGCGCTGGCCGGGTTTCAGCAGGGACGCTATCGCGTGCTGGTCGCCACCGACCTCGCATCGCGCGGCATTCACGTGACGGGGATCGCCCACGTCATCAACTACGATCTTCCCGAAATCGCAGAAAACTTCATTCACCGCGTCGGGCGCACCGGACGCGCCGGCGGACACGGCGTGGCTTCCACGCTCTTCTCACGAGACCAGCGCACCGATTTATTTCAGTTGGAGCGCACGCTCGGTATTCGCATGGAGAGGATGCCGGTAGATGGCAACCTGCCGGAAAATAAGGAACCGGTTCGCAGCGGCTACGACTCCCTGCAATCGCCTTCCCTGTCCACACTGGTTCCGCTTCCCGGGGAAGTCCTGCAAGGGCGCATGGCCGCGGATTGATCACGTTGCCGAAGCCGCATCAACAAATCAATGTTGAGTAGATTCCTAGAACAGTGAGCGCAGCCTGCCGAAGCTCGCTGAAGCGAGCAACGGTAGATGGAGGCGGGGGGAGCCGTAACGCTGAGCCGTTTTGAAAGCGCGTAACTTACTGATTTTACGTAACGCCTAAAACACCAAAAACGCCCAAAAAGCTGAAGCGGGGTACACGCCGGGTACACGACGTAATTCGAGGGATCTTCGCTCAGGGGTGAGTTCCGCACCTTCTCGTCATTGACCATTAGACCGCTGGCCTATGGGCCCTCTGCTGTGCCACTTCGTCCGGTGAATTTCACCCAATTGGCTTTTGACAGCCAGGATCTCTTCCTGAATCTTTCCCCTGTGGTGAGCTGCCCGCGTTTTTGTACCACCACGAATGAGCGAGCCAATATTACAGCTTGAGTCTGAGGATACGTGTTCCGAGGCCTGCGCGGCGTGGTCTTCCAAGCCGCACTGTGTCACGGACATATCCTCGCATTTGAACGAACAGTTCCGCGCTGACACGACTTGCGCGCGCTTGCCGGTCGTTTTTGAGTTGTGGCGAGGCACACGCGGAGCCAGCGACGGTCATACCGGCCGAACTGCCTGATACTGAAAGAAATAGTTGACAACTACTTAAGTATTGGTCTTATACTTCAGCCGCGCTGGCGTCTTGTATGTTTTCACCAGCGGCTTTGCGCGCTTTTCCAGCCCTCGGGTAGCAACCTTTCTAACGTGTCGGGGTTCAGAAACATGAGGAACAATTAAATGGTCGGACCCTTCCATGAGTAGATTTTTCTGCCGAGTCATACTCGGCGCCAAAGGCCCGTTTCTTGCGCACTTGTTGATCATGGGGGAAATGTGGAAAGCAAGATCACAGTCTTTCTGGTGGCCGACAACCGGCTTCTGAGAGAATCGCTCGGGCGTATTCTACACAAGCGGAGTGATATCTCCGTTGCGGGTGCTTTGCCGTTTTCCGTTGCGATATTGGAACAAGTCATCGAAGCGGCGCCGCAAGTCCTTCTCTTTCACTCATTGAACGGCGATACGAGCGAGCTCGAATTCATTCAAAGTGCGCGTCGCGCGCTGCCCGGAATCAAGGTCGTTTTAATCGGCATGGCGTGCGACGAGAAGATCTTCTTGTGTGCTGTCCGCTCCGGTGCGGTAGGCTACGTTCTGCAAGAAGCGGGGGCGATAGATGTGGTCAATGCAGTGCGCTCGGTCTGTCAGGGCGAGGCGGTGTGCCCGCCCAGGCTCTGCCGGACCTTGCTCGACTTCGTCGTTCAAGAAAACCCCGTCCGCGGGAGCAGACGCATCCGTCGCCAGCTAGGGCTATCCCGCAGGGAACAGCAGCTCGTGCCTCTTCTTGCCGAAGGGCTTACGAACAAAGAGGTTGCTGCGCGCCTCAATCTCTCCGAACAGACCGTGAAGAACCACGTTCACCGAATGCTGCAAAAGATGGGAGTCCCAGATCGGGAGGCCATTGTGGAATTGTGCAGCGTCCCGGTTTTGCGCCAATGACGCAGAGCGGAAATCTTCCTTCGGCGCCCGTTCCTCAACGTTAGACCTCGGTGCAGTACGACACTGGTACTCTTTGGTACTTTCTTCACGTCTCCTGTCCCGCCATTTCCTAGCCCCGTTCCTAGCCCATTTTTGAGCCTACCCGACCGCGGCTGATCTGTACATACTCGCGCGAACTGCGGGGGGTGCAGCGTGGACAAAACGCGAGTGCTTGTTGCGAATCGGCCGCGCTTGATGCGCGAACTTTTGATGGCGACGATCTCCGACCAGCCGGACATCGAAATCGTCGGTGAGGTCCAAGACGAAAAACAAATTGAGTCCGGTGTCGAGCAGACCCATCCGGATGTCCTGATTGCTGCGTTCGATGACATGAACGAGCAGCCGTTCCTTTGCAAGACACTTCTCGAGCGGTTTCCGCAGATGCGCATCCTCGCGCTGGCACCCGACCGGAACCTCAGTGTCTATTACTGGGCATCGCTCGACATCCACGCAGACCGCGTGGAGGCTTCCGAACAGGGAGTTCTCGGTGCGCTCCGCCTGAAGCAACGTGTAATGGGAGGCCGTCCCCAGTAGGAGAAACGAAACCATGAAAAATAATCCTTCTCGATCTTTGGCACGTGCCCAACTCTTCGTGGTGGCATGGCTCCTGCTGTCCGCGGCCGCTCTCCCGGTGTGCGCGCAGCAGCCGGCTTCGAATTCTTCGGCCACATCCGACCTGGCAGCCCAGAACTTGAACCGTGTGGCGGCCACAGCGACGCAGATTCAGGAGGTCTTGCGAGCGGATGCCGGACTGCTCGTTGAATTGAAGCGCTGGGTGGCAAAGGAAGCGGCTGATCGCGGACAGTTGATCGATGACCAGGACATGACCGACCAGGCGATCTTCACGCGACTGGCGCAGGACCTCGAGTTTCGTGCGGTGGCGACCCGGCTGCTTCAGCGTTACGGCTATCTGATGCCGAAAGTAAATCCGGATTCCGAGCTCGGCGTCGAGCGGCAGGAAATGCTGAAGGAGCGCGGACGGCTTCGAGCCGCGGCCGAGGCCGCGGATCAGAAAGTGAGAGCGGACCGCGTTCTGCAGACCGAAAATGAGGAAGCGCCCTCCGGTCGCTCCGCAACGTCCGCGGGGCAGAGCGACAAGAAGGCTCAGCCGCGCCGCGCGCCCAATGTGTCGCCTCGAGCTGGAGAATCACAAGAGCAGTCCCCAGAGAGCATTCCTCCCGATATTCGCCGCGCCTTGACGGAACGAACGGCAGCCTCTGGCGAGGCCGATGCGACTGGTGAACTCCGCAGAGTACAGCTCCAGATGAGCGGTCAAGCTGACCCTGCACTCTCATCCCGCGTCGATAACTCGATGGGAATGCCAGGAGCCGCAGATGCTCGAGCCCAAGCGGGGCGCACGCCGGTCCCAGGCGACCTTCAGGCAGGGGATAGCGCCGTAACGTCGACGTCCGCTGGATCCATGAGGTCTGCAACCCGGTTTCCCGCGGACAAGCGCGAGCGCAGCGAAGGGAATTACGAGCCGGAGAGTTCCGCGCTGATTCACAAACCAAATCCCTTCGCCGACATTCCATCGCTCTACGATATGTACCAGCAATTCCCCATGCGCGCGGGGCCGCTCAAGCGGTTTGGCGAAGATGTTTTCCAAGGGACCTTCCTGGAACCGAATTTCCTGCCAATGGATCTTCCGGTGGGCCCGGATTATGTGGTGGGGCCGGGCGACGGCCTAGCGTTTGATCTCTGGGGCAGTTACACGCAGCGTTTGCTGCGGACCGTGGACCAGGAAGGACGAGTTACGCTGCCTGAGGTAGGGCCAATTCTCGTCAGCGGCAAGTCGCTTGCCGATGTGCAGCGGAACGTCCAGCAGATCATGCGGACGCAATTCCGCGACGTGTCCGCTGATGTCTCGCTCTCGCGCTTGCGCACGATCCGGATTTATGTGGTCGGCGACGTCACGCAACCGGGCGCGTTTGACATCAGCTCGCTGTCCACGCCCCTGAATGCACTTTTCGCGGCGGGTGGACCCACGGACGGTGGCTCGCTGCGCACCCTGCGTCATTTCCGCGGCAAGCAGCTTGTGCAGGAGGTCGACGTTTATGACTTGTTGCTGCACGGCCTTCGGTCCGACCTGAAACGCCTGGAAAATGGCGACACGCTGCTCGTGCCTCCCATTGGGGCGAAAGTCACTGTGGACGGGATGGTGCGGCGCCCCGCGATCTACGAACTTCGTGCCGAGAAGTCGATTACGGAAGTGTTGGAGCTTGCCGGGGGAATTCTGCAAACGGCAACACTTCGCAATGTCCAAGTACAGCGAGTCGAAGCGCACCAGAAACGCACGATGATGAGTTTGGACCTTCCGGAAACTTCAGGTCCCGCTTCGGTTCCACCGCAATTGAGCACTTTTGAAGTCCGGGATGGCGACGAAATCAGGGTGTTCCCCATCACTCCCTACAATCAAGACGCGGTTTATCTGCAGGGACACGTGCTGCGCCCGGGACGTTATACCTATCGGCAAGGCATGAAAGTCAGCGATCTGATTTCCTCTTACAAGGATCTGCTGCCCGAACCCGCTGGGAAATACGCTGAAATCGTTCGCCTGAATCCGCCGGATAACCACCCGAGCGTCGAAGGATTTGAACTGAGCGCGGCCATCGAAAAACCAGAGGCGGCGCCGAAGCTGAGGCCGCTCGACACTGTGCGCATCTTCAGCAGATACGACTTCGAGAACCCGCCCATCGTCTCTGTTTTGGGAGAAGTTCGCGCTCCCGGCACGTACCGCACCTCCGGAGTCGCGCACCTGCGCGACGCGGTTCACCTCGCGGGGGGAGTTACACCGGATGCCTTGGTGGATAACGCCCAAGTTTTCCGTTATGGGGCAGACAGCAAGCTGAAGATTTTCAGCGTCAACCTCTCTGAGGCCCTGGCCGGAAATCCGCTGGATAACGTTTTGCTTCAGCCGCGCGACCGCATCGTGGTTCACAAGAACCTCGCCAAGGCGGACCCACCGAGTGTCTACATCAAGGGCGAAGTGGGCAAGCCGGGGCGTTACCCACTGACCACAAATCTTCGCGCCAGTGATTTGATTCGTCTGGCCGGAGGACTCAAGCGCAGCGCTTACGTTGAGATGGCAGACCTCACACGCTTTCCCGGCGAAGACCCCAAGCATCTGAACAGTGAAAGCCGGGAAATCAACATCGCCGCCGCTCTAGCCGGCGTCCCTGATAGCGATCTAGCCTTGCGCGATGGAGACACGCTCACAATCCGGCAGCTTCCGGGATGGAATGACATTGGTGCTTCCATCAAGGTCGGTGGCGAGGTCCAGCACGCCGGCATTTACGGAATCCAGCCAGGCGAGCGACTCAGTTCCGTGTTGAAACGAGCGGGAGGATTCCTGCCGACGGGTTACCCTCAGGGCGCTGTGCTGGAGCGCCTCCAGGTGCGGGAGTTGGAAGAAAGAAATCACCAGGATTTGATCCGGCGTATCCAGGCCGAACAGGACACTCTGAAGCTCAAGGTGGCGGCCGATGCTGATCAAAAAGAAGCCCAAGATGCAGCTCTCAGGCAACTGCAAGTCACGTTGGAGAACGTGATCAGCAACCCCCCCGTGGGACGCCTGGTTATTCGAATTTCCAGAGAGCTGCGTCGTTGGGAAAACACCGCCGCAGACATCGAAGTCCGCGCGGGCGATGTGCTAACGGTTCCGAAGCATCCCAATTTCGTGATGGTTAGAGGGCAGGTCTACAACCCCACGGCCATAACTTTTAGGCCGGGCAAAAACGCGCATTGGTATCTGAGCCAGGCCGGCGGTCCCACGCAGCTTGCCAAAAAGAATTCAGTCTTCGTCATACGTGCGGACGGCTCGGTCGTCGGATCGACTGGCTCCATGAGTTTTTGGGGAGGGAGTCCTCTGGGAGTCGAGTTGCTACCGGGGGATACGGTTGTTGTCCCTGAGAAGGCCATTGGCGGCACCCCCATTTGGAAGAATCTGCTGCAAGTAGCGCAATTGGGATCCTCGATCGCGATCACGACGAGCGTCCTTCGGCGACGGTAGGAGGACGACAGAATGAAAGTGGGTGTTTTCGCAGCCTGTGTCGTGCTGGTTTTGCAGGTTCGCCCTGGGTTTGCGGCGGATGACCAGTCGCAGGCACTGCGCTCAAAGCAGGCGGTGGACGGCCAGACGCAGGTTTCGTCATCGGCTACCCCGAAGAAAGAAAGCACGGCGAAATCGAAGCAGGCCAGCAGAGCAAGTAAAACGCCTCAATGGGAAGAAGGGCCGAAACAAAACTCACTCGGGTTGCCGCTGCTGAAGAACGTCGCGCGAGACCAGAAAGCGATTTGGACCAGCCCGAGCCGGCTTCGCTTTCGGGACGCCACCTGGCTGGTGCCGCTGGCAGGAGTTACCGCGGGGCTGATGGCGACCGACCAACAAGTGAGCAGAGACATTTCCAATTCGCCGGACACATTGAAGCGCTATCGCAGGCTTTCTGACGCCGGTGCGCTTTCGCTCGTTGGCGCCGCGGGCGGTTTGTATCTGTGGGGCAAGGCCACGCATGACGATCACAAGCGCGAGACCGGATTGCTCAGCGGCGAGGCACTCTTGAATAGCTTCATGCTGACTTCCGCCATTCAATATTCCGCCGGACGGGAACGGCCGTACCAAAACGGAGCGCAGGGCAACTTCTTTCAGCGCGGCACTTCGTTTCCTTCGAACCATTCTGCCGCAGCGTGGTCCGTGGCCAGCGTCATCGCCCACGAATATCCCGGCCCCCTGACAAAGGTTTTGGCCTACGGGCTAGCGTCGGCGGTGAGCTTTTCACGCGTGAAGAGCAAGCAGCACTTCCCATCGGATGTAGTGGTCGGCGGCTTGATTGGCTGGTTTGTCGGTAAGCAAGTCTACCGCGATCATCATGACCCCATGCTCGGCGGCGGGAGCTGGCAGGACTTTACCGATACCGAGGAAGTTGAGCCTCGCCAGCCACTCGGGAACTTGGGCTCGTCGTACGTTCCGTTGGAAAGTTGGGTCTATCCAGCGTTAGAGCGCTTGGCCGCCCTGCGCTACATCAACAGCGACTTTCGAGGTATGCGGCCGTGGACGCGCAGCGAGTGTGCGCGCCTGACAGATGAATCGGGCGAAAAGATTCGAGAAGGAATCCTGAGTGAGCGCGTCTCCTCCAAAGAAGTTGCGGAGCTGCAAGCAGCTCTCGAGAAGGAGTTCGCGCCAGAACTCGTTCGGCAGGGCGGAGACATGAACCTTGCGCTCCGAGTAGAACGCGTGTATGCAAGAGCCATGAGCATCAGCGGGCCCGTGCTGAACGATAGCTACCATTTCGGTCAGACAGTGGCAAACGATTACGGCCGGCCGTTCCGTCGGGGCACCAACATCGTCACCGGCGGCGCGTTCAGCGCCAGCTACGGTCCGTTCTTTGGCTATGCCTGGGGCGAATTCCAGCACGCCCCGTCGGGGCCTACGCTTTCGAATTCTGTGCGCAATCTGATCGCGCAGATGGATCGGCTGCCTGTCAACGCGGCGGTCCCTTTTGAACAAATCAATCGTTTTCGCCTGCTCGATACCTACGTCGGGATGAATTTCAAGAACTGGCAGATTTCGTTCGGGCGGCAAAGCCTTTGGTGGGGAACCTCGGAAAGCGGGCCACTGCTGCTCAGCAGTAATGCCGAGCCGATCAACATGCTGCGCATCAACCGCGTGGTGCCGTTCCGCTTGCCGTGGGTTTTCAAGGTCTTCGGGCCAGTGCGATTTGATTTTTTCGTGGGGCGCCTTGGAGGACACCAGGTGGCAGCGCGGCCGTGGCTGCAAGGCCAGCGCCTCAGCTTCAAGATGACGCGCAGCTTTGAGTTCGGAGTTACGCACACCGCGCAATTCGGCGGGCAAGGTCGCCCCAACGGCATCGACGTGTTTTTTAAGGTGCTTTTCCCTTTCCGCGAACTGCACCGAGAGCTGATCGGCGGGCCAAGCCTGAGCAACCAGGAATTGTCGTTCGACTTTCAGTACCGGTTTGGACGCTACGGGACGTTTTACGGTGAGTTTCTTGGCAGCGATAACATCCATCCGTTTGACGCGCCGACACGCATGGCAACCAACACGGGAGTTTACTTTCCGCGCCTTCCCGGCCTTTCGAAATTCGATCTCCGCCTGGAGGGGACGTACACTGCGTCCCCGTGCGATCCGCACTGTGCAGGAAGCCGAATTGGTGGAGGCGTATTCCCCGACCCCGTTGGCTTTCTCCACTACTGGCATTCGACCTACAAGAGTGGTTATACGAATAATGGCGTCATTCTGGGCAATTCGATCGGCCGGGCAGGAATCAGTTACCAAGGATGGCTGACGTACTGGCTTTCCACTGCGAACAAACTCCAATTGAATTTCAAAAAGTCCCTGGTGAACGACACGTTTGTCCCCAGCGGCGCGCACTGGACGGATTTTTCCGTTCGCCACGAGCTGCAGATGCGGTCGGGAGTCTATGTGAAGAGCGCCTTCCAGTTCGAACGCATCGGCCAGTACCCGTTCTTGTTTTCAGGGAGAGTCAACAACGTTACGGCGTCGCTCGAGTTTGGGTTCGCGACAGAGCCTCGACTGCCGTAGGAGCAGAGCTGCAGCGCGGAAGACTATACGGCGGAGAGCAAGACTAAGGCATTTTTGCTGATGAAAACTACGCCCAATTCGGAGTACGAGGTGGTTGATCAGCCCGATTTGGAGGGCACGCCGGCCGAGGGGGTCGACGAGAAAGCGGCCCGCGAGAAGCGCGTTGCCCTCCTGCGCCTGCTCTGGGAGCAGCGCAGGTTCATTCTGCGCGTTACCGGATACGGACTCCTCGTCGCCGCGGCAATTGCATTTCTGATCCCCAAGCGATACGAGTCCAGCGCTCAGCTTATGCCGCCCGATGCCCAGTCCACTTCCGGACTGGCCATGCTCGCCTCCTTGACTTCGCGCACCGGGGGCTTGGGGACACTTGCCACTGACCTGCTCGGCGTCAAGAGCACCAGTGCGTTGTTTGTGGGCATCCTGCGCAGCCGGACCGTCGAGGACCGTCTGATTCAGCAGTTCGAATTGAAAAAAGTCTACTGGGATAGCCGAATTGAGGATGCCCGGGAAGATTTGGAGAGTCACACTAAAATTTCCGAGGACCGAAAGAACGGAATCATCACGATCACGGTGACCGACAAGGATCCGCAACGTGCTACCGCGATAGCCCAGGCGTATGTGAAGGAACTTGACCGGCTGGTGGCCGAGGTCAGCACCTCTGCTGCGCGCCGCGAGCGCGTTTTCCTGGAAGGACGACTCAAAGCCGTCAAGGAAGAACTGGATCAGGCCTCGCGGGAATTCAGCCAGTTTGCCAGCAAGAACACGACCATTGATATCAAAGAACAGGGCCGCGCAATGGTGGAAGCCGCCGCGACCCTCGCGGGACACCTCATCGCGGCGCAGACTGAGCTCGAGGGGTTGCGGCAGATCTACTCCGACAACAACGTCCGCGTGCGCGCCTCGCAGGCACGCATTGCAGAGTTGAAACGACAACTCAAGAAGCTGGGGGGCGATGCTCCAGATGCCCCTCCAGATCCGGCGAACGGCGAAGAGTCGATGTACCCCTCCATCCGTAAGCTTCCCCTTTTGGGTGTTACATATTTCGACCTGTTTCGACGCACGAAGATCAACGAGGTGATCTTCGAGCTGCTGACGCAGCAGTACGAACTCGCCAAGGTCCAAGAGGCCAAGGAAATCCCCACCGTCAAAGTGCTGGACGAACCCGTCGTTCCGGAAAAAAAGTCCTTTCCCCCCCGGCTGCTCATCATTTCATTGGGCACATCGCTGTCGTTTGCAGTGGCCATAGCCTGGGTGTTGGGCAGTGCCCGCTGGAATGAAACCGTTGATGAAGATCCGCGGAAGGAGCTCGCGCGCGAGGTATGGACTTCGCTCGGCGTTCAGCGGCTTTGGATTTCACAAAACGGATCGCGTTTTCACGCCGTTGTTGGACGCTTGGGGAAGCTGTTTCACCGCAAGCAGGTGCCGCCGCCCCCCGGTGGGGAGGACTCGCCGTCCAATGGAGATTCCAATGCTCGTATCGACTGAGAGATCTGTTACTGACTCAAACCTGCGGAGGATTACTCGATGAACTGGTCTCATACGCGAGTGCTTGTGACGGGCGGCGCGTCATTTATCGGTTCCGCGCTGGTAGATGCGCTGATCGAGCGCGCCGCTTGTGTGCGCGTGGTGGACAACTTCAGCAGCGGGAAGCGGGAAAACCTAAAACACCACTTGGAACGTGGAGCGATCGAGTTGCTTGAAGTCGATCTCCTGGAGCCGGGAATAGCCGCAAAAGCCGTCGGGGGGATGAATTTGGTGTTCCACTTGGCGGCTGACCATGGCGGGCGCGGCTACGTCGACCTGCATCAAGCAGCATGCGCCACAAACCTCGCCCTCGATGGCATGCTCTTCCGCGCCTGCCATCAGGCCGGAGTCCACAAGGTTGTGTTTGCCTCTTCGGGCTGCGTGTATGCCAATTACATGCAAACCGACCCGAACGAGATGCTGTACTTGACAGAGGAAAAGGTGGGGCCGCCATACGACGCGGACAACCTATACGGCTGGGCCAAGCTGATGGGAGAAATGACATTACAGGCGTATTACCGCGACTTCGGAATGAAGAGTGCGTCCTGCCGCTATTTCACAGTGTACGGTGAGCGCGGTCACGAGAACCACGCGATCATCGCCATGATTGCCCGCGCATTTATTAAGCAAGATCCGTTCGTCGTGTGGGGCAACGGCGAGCAAATCCGGAACTGGACCTACGTCGGCGACATCGTTTCTGGCACGCTCCGCGCCGCGGAGGTGATTGATGACGGCACCGCGGTTAACCTGGGCACGATGGAGCGCGTGCGCGTGATCGACGCCGTGCACGAGGTGCTGCGCTATACGGGCCACACCGCGAAGATTCAGCTTCGCCCGGAGATGCCTACTGGCCCGATGAACCGCGTAGCCGATAACTCGTCTGCCAAAAAACTTTTGGGGTGGGAGCCTCAAGTAAAATTCATTGACGGTCTCCACCGCACGATCGATTGGTACCTTGCGACCAAGAAACGGGAACAGGTCGCGGCTCTTCTGGATCAGCTTCTCACCGAGAGGAAGATTGAAAAGTCCGCCACGCCCAGGGCCGTGAGCACCGTTGCCGATTGATGTTGAGGCGAAGAAAGAGAGCGCATGAGTAACGGATCGACAGGTGTTCGACAAGCCAGAGATAAGCAATACGTCTCGGACGCGCCGCTCCCGATCGCGGGGCCGAGCGCCGCTCCTGCTGGCGACCCTCCGGTGGCTCCGGCGGAACCGCCGGAGGAACACGCAGTATCTCTCGCGCGCCCGGCAATTCGCTTCCGTGGGCGTTGGGTTCAATTCACCTACGCCCTCACCGACATTTTCTTTGTGACCTTCAATGCCGCCTGTATCTTCAGCATCCGGTTTTTCTCGGAGATTCCGACGGGTTTCGTGCCGCCGGTTCTTCAGAATCTGCGGCGTGAATTTCCGTTAGGCGAATACTTTGCATTTCTGGTGTTGTACGCGGCGCTGATCCTGCTCTGTTGCCAGAGCCAGAATCTGTATCGGACGCCGCGGACACGTTCCCGTCTGGACGAATCCCTCGCGGTCGTGAAAGCCGTGGGGGGGGCCACGCTGCTGCTGATGGCATTTCTTTATCTTTCCGGCTTCAAGTCCGTCTCCCGGCTCGTGGTGCTCTTCAGTGGCATGCAGAACGTCGCGACGTTCGTCGGCTGGCGCCTCTGGAAGCGCCAGATTGTCGACCGCCGTGTCGCCAACGGAATCGGCACAACCAACGTGCTAATTGTCGGCGCCGGCAGAACGGGTCAAGAACTGGCAAAATATCTGGAGCGCCACAGACAACTGGGCTACATCGTCAAGGGGTTTCTTGACCCGCAACCCAACGGCGACCCCCGCGTCTTGGGCACGATCGAAGATCTCCCACAGGTGGCGCTCGCTCACTTTGCCGACGAAGTTTTCATCGCTCCGCCTTCCGAGCGCGAGCTCGTCGAACGCGTGGCGATGCAAGCGCGGAGTCAGCGCCTGAACGTGAAGGTGGTACCCGAGTTGTACGACGGCCTCGGATGGAACGCGCCCGTGGTGTACGTCGGTGAAATCCCCTTGCTGGAGCTTCATCGAGAGCCCATCCCCGCGCTCGGACTTTTCTTCAAGCGCGCCATTGACTTTGTCGGATCAGCGCTCGCGTTCGTCTTTTTCTCCCCGCTGCTGGCGTTTCTGGCTCTTGCCATCAAGCTGGATTCCCCGGGGCCGGTCTTCTATCGCTCCGAACGAGTCGGTAAGAAAGGACGCAAATTTGTCTGCTACAAGTTCCGCACGATGGTGGCGGACGCCGACGCGTTGAAGGAAGAGCTGCGGGCGAGAAACGAGCGCAACGGGCCTTTCTTCAAAATGACTGACGACCCCCGGGTGACTCGCCTCGGAAAAACCCTGCGTAAGTACAGCTTGGACGAGTTCCCGCAGTTTTGGAACGTATTGAAGGGCGAGATGAGCCTGGTGGGCCCGCGCCCGCATCCACTCGACGACGTTGAAAAGTATGACCTCGAGCACCTGCGCCGCCTCGACGTGAAGCCCGGCCTCACGGGCCTCTGGCAGGTGACCTCGCGCCAGGATCCATCGTTTGAAACCAACATGGCCCTCGATCTCGAGTACATCGAACACTGGAATTTTTGGTTCGATGTAAAAATCCTGCTGCGCACGGTGCCGGCAATCCTGCGAGGAGAAGGCCAGTAAACCGGCCCTGGCGTAGGAAGGAACGTCGCTGTTGATCAGATGTGAAGTGCTTTGCGGGCGGGCCCGTGCCGATTGAAACGGGGCCCCAACGATCTGCTCTCGAGAGGACGCCTGAGCCGAGATGGAAACGAATGTCTGGAATCTGCGCAGTATCGGCAAGGAGGTGGCGACTCTTCGGCAATCGCAGGTATTTCGCGGCAGCGCCACCAACGCGACCTACAGCGTAGCAGAGTACGTAGCCCAGCCGCTGTTGATGATCGCGGCTGCGCCGTTTCTGGTGCATCGTCTGGGGCTGGATCTCTACGGGATCTGGATGCTTGTCAGCGCAATCGCCGGCACTGTGGGCATCTTTGGTCTTGGGCTGAGTGACGCCACGATGAAATATGTCTCGGCCTACCGCGGCCGCAACAGAATTGATTTCCAGACGTGGATGAAACTCGACCTGCAATACATCGACAATTGGTCGTGGAGGCTCGATCTAAAGATCCTGTTGATGACCATCCCCGCGATGCTGAAGGGTCTTTGAATGGACCTGCGTGCCACTCACATGGTTAAAGACGACAAAAGCCCTGAAAAGCAATCCTCGGCGCGTCCGCAAATCAGCCGTCGATTATTGATGCGCAATACGCTTCTGAATCTGGTGGGCCAACTGCTGCCGTTGCTCGTGGGAATTGTCTGCATGCCATTCATTGTTCGCGGACTTAGCTCTGACCGTTTCGGCATTCTAGGAATTGTCTGGGTGGTGTTTAGCTACTTCAATTTGTTCGATTTCGGCCTCGGCCGGGCCACAACCCGGTTTCTAGCAGAAGCGCAGGCAACAGGGAAAACAGCCGAAGTGTCTGGTTTAGTATGGACATCTATGATCGTCCAGGTCTTGCTCGGCATCGCAACAGGGGCACTCATAACCGTTTCTGTTCCCGTCCTGGTTGACAACGTACTAAAGGTTCCTGCCGAACTTGTTGGAGAAACAAAAGTAACGCTCTATATTTTGGGCGCTTCGGTCCCAGTATTCTTGGCCACCAGCGGTTTCAGAGCTGTACTCGAAGGATGTCAGCGGTTTGATCTCTCAAACCTTCTGCGGGTGCCCGCAACTACTCTGACTTTTGTTATTCCCGCTTTGTCGTTACCATTCGGCCTTCAACTGCCCGCGATTGTCTTCTTGCTGCTGATTTCAAGGCTGATTATTGCAGTTGCTCACCTTAGGCTCTGTTTGACTGCTCTTCCCGCGCTCAGGGGCTGGACCGGATTCGAGATGCGCACGGTGCTCCCGTTGCTGAGCTACGGGGGATGGGTGACTGTCGGAAACGTCGTGAACCCCATCCTTCTCTACATAGACCGTTTCATGATTGCCTACCTCCTGTCGCTCGCTTGGGTGGGTTATTACTCAGCCCCCTTTGAGGCGGTAACAAAGCTTTGGCTGATTCCGGCAAGTCTGGCAACGACAATCTTCCCTGCGTGCAGCATTCTGGCCACCAATCGTGTTGGACGCCAGGAAGGGCTCTATTCGGAATCGTTTAAGTATCTCTTCCTGGTTCTAAGCCCGATTGCACTGCTTCTCTTTGCTTTCGCGGGGAATATCGTTCACCTGTGGCTGGGTGC
>Ga0080064_1000612_pt1 | contig 89245 bp, 77 predicted proteins | sample Subgrocontami54m_FD_69260 | JGI IMG/M metagenome (GOLD analysis project Ga0080064, IMG submission 69260) | Subsurface groundwater microbial communities from S. Glens Falls, New York, USA - GMW46 contaminated, 5.4 m (SPADES assembly) (version 2) ... | reverse complement strand
GCCGTCCAGATGCACGCGCAGGCCGAGGTCGTGCGCGTGGTCACAGATTACCTCCGCCACTTCTGTGGGGTACACCGACCCGCCAGCGACGTTGTGCGAATTCTCCAACTCAATCAGGCCGGTATCCGCCTTGTGCGGATGCTTGATCTGCAGCATCGGCTCGATCAGCTCCCAGGTGAGAATTCCATCGGCGGCGGGAATGGCGCGAGGCATGCAGCCCGCCACAAACGACATGGATGAAAATTCGTACTGGTTAATGTGCGCGCCGGTCTCGCAGATGACTTCCTGGCCGGGCTGCGTCCACGTCTTGATGGCAACCAGATTTCCCATGCTTCCGGTGGGGACGAACAGGGCCGCTTCGCGCTGAAAAATCTCCGCCGCACGGGCCTGCAAGCGATTGACTGTGGGATCCTCGCCGTAGACGTCGTCGCCAACTTCAGCCTCGGCCATGGCCCGGCGCATCGCCGGGGTGGGTTTGGTCACCGTGTCGCTGCGCAGGTCCACCGGCGCCATCGTTTGCTTCGTCGCGTCAACCTCGTTCTGTGTTGCCGTCGATTCGTGCATCGCTCACCTGCCCTGTCGTTTCTTCATGCGTTCACCCGAGTAGCTCCACAAACACTTCATTGGACACTGCCAATCGCCCAGCGGCCAGCTTTACGCGCGTGCCTTGCATTTCCACGAGGCCCGCTGCGCGCAGCCCTTCGAGCCGAGCCGCAAGCCTCACATTGTACCGCCGCTCGATGTCCACAAAATCAATTCCTTCGAGCAGACGCAGCCCCAGAAATAATTCTTCGTTGAGAGCTTCCCCAGCACCGACAGTTTCCGCCAGTTCCACCGGAATGCGTCCCTGCTGAATCGCGCCGACGTAGGCCGCCGCATCGTGCGCGTTGGCCCAGCGTTGCGTTCCGCTGAACGAGTGCGCGCCCGCGCCCAATCCAACATAGGGCTCACGCCGCCAGTATTTCAAATTGTGCCGCGACTCGCGCCCGGGCAGAGCCCAGTTGGAGATTTCGTAGTGCACGTAGCCGGCGGCCGCAAGACGTTGGCAGGCCTGCTCGTAGAATTCGGCCATCGCATCATCGCTCGGCAGAGCGCCCGCGCTGTAGCGGGTTCCCCCGGCGAGCACTTCCCTGCCCAGCCGGCTGCCCTCGTCAATTTCCATCATGTAAATGGAGATGTGTTCCGGGCGTAGCGCGAGCAGCTCTTGAGTGGAGCTTTCCCAACTCGCCGCAGTTTGATGCGGGAGCCCGGCGATCAAGTCACAAGAAATATTTTCGAATCCGGCCGCGCGCAACGCGCTCACCGCAGAAACAATATCCTCACGCCGGTGCATGCGTCCCGCGGCCTGCAGCTCCGTATTGCTGAACGACTGTGCGCCCATACTAATGCGATTAAAGCCAGCCGCGCACCACGCCGCTGCTTTCTCTGCGTTGATGGTCTCCGGGTCGGCTTCCAAGGTCACTTCTTCCCACGCACACACAAACTGATTTCGCAGCGCCGCCAACACGCGCGCAATCGCCGCCGGCTCCAGCAGGCTCGGCGTTCCACCGCCCACATAAACTGTATTGACCGCCCCCCGCAGCCATTCCTCGGAGGAGCCGCCACGCAATTCAATTTCACGCATGACAGCGTCAATAAATGGATTGTAGAGAGATTTTGCAACCGGCCCGGTGTGAAAGTTGCAGTAGGTACACTTCGTCTGGCAAAAGGGCACCTGGACGTACACGCCAAGGGTCATGAGCGTTTTTGCCGGCCAGTCCAGTAGTTGTGGATAAGAGCGATGATTCCGCACAGCAAAAAAACGTAGGCGGGAGCCATTACGGCGGACTCCCAGTCGTACTTGTGGAAGTAATCGAGCGCGGCCGCGATGATGAAGCAGCCGCCGGCAATGTAGAGAAAGGTGGCCGCCTTCATGGCACGTCGTCCCGCACGATGCGCACGCGGACCTCACGCTGCCGCGGCCCGTCGTACTCGCAGAAGAAAATGCCCTGCCAGCGGCCCAGTTGCAGTTCGCCGCCTTCGATCTCTACGCGCAGCGACACGCCAGTGAGTGTGGATTTGATGTGCGCGTCGGCGTTGCCTTCGAAATGCTTGTACGGACCGTCCTTCGGCACTAGGCGGTCCATGGCCGCCTCAATGTCGCGCGGCACGTCGGGGTCAGCGTTTTCGTTGATGGTGAGGCCGGCGGTGGTGTGCGGCACGTAAAGGTGGCAGACGCCGATCTGTACCCCTGCATCGCGGACGGCGCGCTGCACTTCGCGCGTGATGTCGAGAAGCTGTGTGCGCCGGGTGGTCTTCACCTGCAGCGTACACGAAGCCGCTCGGCGGACGACTTTGTCGGATTGACTTCCGGGGCTCATTCAGAATGGTTGCGAGGGCGTGGACTGGCACGCCCCCAGGTCGTCAGCTCTTTGCAAACCCTGATTAGCCCAGCGCCGCAACAGAGGTGACGCCGTAGAACGAATACCAGGGCTTGGCGGCAGCCAGCTTGTCGTTAACGTTTTTAATATTCTTCACGCCCTGATCCGAAAGCCAATCTTCCAGCGCCTTCAGACCCTGCTTGGCATACACCGGCATGCCATCTTTCCACGTGGCGCGGCCACAGAGCACACCGGAGAAATTCGTTCCGGAATCACCGGCCAGCTCCAACGTCTCCGAAAACGTTTCATTGCTCACGCCGGCGGAGAGATAGATGAACGGCTTGGTGGCCACCGCTGCGGCTTTGCGGAACAATTCCTTGGCTTGTTCGCGGCTGTAGGCAGCCTCGCCCTTGCAGGCGACTGTCCCGCCCACGAAGGCCATGTTCACCGGCACTTCGACTTTCATTACGTCCACGGCGTAGCGGTCTTTGGTGAATTCCGCCATGCTGCCGGTGACCATCTCCGGCTTCTTGCGGGCAAACTCGATGGCCTTTTCGTCGAGCGAGTCGTCGTAGCAAATGAACTCGAGAAAAAAGGGCACGTCCAGCGCGAGACACTCCGCGCCGATGCGTTCCACCCAGGCGTGCTTTGTCTCGTTCACTTTCACCGAGTCGAATGGCGTGTAATACAAAAGGATCTTGATGCAGTCCGCGCCCGACTCCACCAGCCGCCGCACAGACCAATGGTCGAGCAAATCCGGCAGCCGGCCCGGCTGCGTGGCGTCGTATCCGGTCTTCTCGTAGGCCAGCAGCAGCCCGGCATTTTTTGAGCGCGCCTTAGCTGCCTTCAACCCAAATTCGGGATCCAGCAGGATGGCGCTGGCGTGCGGCGTCAGAATGCGCGTCACCGCTTCCTTAAATTCCGACATCATGGCCGGCGTGACGTCTTTCTTGTCCACGCCCTTGCCCTGGGCGATAGCCTTCTGCAATGACCCGCGCTGGTCCATGGCCGCCGCGGCGATTACGCCGCGCGCGTTGGACACGGCTTCCATTCCCTTACGCTTTCCCGGAGTCATCTTCATTGAGCTTCCTCCAATTCGGGATTATGGCGAAACAGAAGAACGCGGCATTTTAACACGGGAATCGCACGCACGCTGGCCGAAGACTCAGGCTAGAGATACAGCACCTGGTGCTGGGAGTTTCGTACATGGGTGCGGTGCAACAACTCGTCGAGAATGCTCATTCCATTCCGCGCCAGAAACGGCAGAAGGTTCAGGCTGCGCTCCTGCAAGCCGTGGTGCGGAAACAGCGCATCGAGCAGCACGCGCTCGTGCGCGTCGAGCAAACCCGTGCGCGTGTTCTGTGCCCGCCCGGCTTTCCCGCGCAGCTTTCCGAACTGGTACAGCATCTTGCGCTCCGCCGTGCTTAATGCCCCGAGCAGAGTCTTATCCAGTTTGCCGATGGGTGCGCGCAGCCCGCGATGAATCTTCTGCAGATCCTTTTCGCCTGCGGCAAACTTTTTCGCCAGTCCCACAGGGACGTACGCGCGCTCCATCTTCCGCCGAACGTATTGTCGCCCGCGGAGGATTTCTTCAAACGTGAGACCGTACTTTTTCATCAGTCGGGCCACAGGCGGTTCAACCAGAGTAAACCCCGCGCGCGGCAAGATCGCCGGCATGCGCCCCATCTTCGGTTGATAGATAACCTCCGCCTGCGCGAAATAGGCCATCTCCGCCGGGCCGCCCACGTAGGCCGCTGTGGGCAGCAGCGCATCTTGCAGCACGGGCCGCAGCAGCACATTGGCGCTGAAGCGCTCCGGCGAGCGCTCCAGAATTGCTTCCAGGTCTGCCTGTGAAAATGTTAGTGCGCCCGCCGCGAATCCGTGATTGCGACGGCGCAGCGCCTGACGCTGCCCGTCCACGTTTAGAAACAGCAGCGTGCTGCGCTCGGTGACTTTGACCTGTGCATGGAATCCTGCGCGCTCGAGTTCCTTGTTTCGCTTCAGGAGCGCATCGTTGAATGCGGTGCTTTCCGCGAGCGCACGCCGGTACACCGCAATTCCCAGGCGGTGCAGCCGCGGATCGAGCGGATCGAGCAGAATCACGCCGCGCCCCGCCAGCAACTGAGCCAGCAGCTTTCCAAAGGCGAGCCCGTACGAGTGTTCCGGCCTGTACGCAGCCGCCAGTGCCTCGCCGACCTCTTTGGCCGCCGGCCCTGCCAACGCTTCAGCGGCTGCACGTGCTTGCCGGCCGGCATTTTCGCCGAGCAGAATCTCTCCCACCGAACGCCCCATTGCGTCCGGTGCCGCTTCTAATGAGACGCGGTCTAATCCTGACCCGTGCCCCAGCCAAAACGTATGGTCCACTTCGGCCAAGTCATGGTCCTCGGTGGCCAACCAGAAAATTGGAATGGTTTCGGTACCTGTCTCAGACAGGTGCTGCGCGGCGCGAACAGCGGTGAGCGCTTTGTAGAAGCTGTAAGCCGGACCGCTGAACAGTCCAACCTGCTGCCCGCTCACCACCGCCAGCGCACCCGCGGCCAGGCGGTCCAGATTTCGCGCTACGCTTGTATCCGCGCCGAAAGTTTTGTTCTGTTCGCGAAGGATTTCAACGACCTGGGCGCGCACGCCTGGGTCCAGGCGCACCTCTCCGGCCGCGGCCAGTAACCCTTCTTCCGTGGGCGGGTGCGTGTAGAATCGCGCTACGCGCGAGAACTCGTCCAGAAAACAGGAATAGAGCTTGCTGGTGTGGGGAAGTTCGCTGGAGCGAAGACAGTGGCACTCCATGGGGAGTGCCATCATACACGCCGTGCGCTACTCCGGCAACGCATGCGGATTGCTTCCCGCGGCGGGCGCGGCTTGCCAGTTGTTTTGGGAATGTTCACGGGAGTACACTGCACGTTCATGCGGCAACCCATTTGGCAGCAACGCGCTTTTAGACGGTACAAGTGCGTCCTGGCGCTGGCCGTGTGCTCGTTGGCCTTGGCGGGCTTTGCCCAGCAGCCGTCACAAAAAGACGCTCCGCCTGTCCTGCGCTTTACCACGCGGCTGGTGCTCGTCAGCGTCATTGTTCAGAACAAAAACGGAAATCCAGTAACAGACCTCACAAAAGAAGATTTCACGCTTCTTGAAAAAGGCAAGGAGCAATCCATCAGTACCTTTGCGCTGGAGTCGAGCCGCGCGCTGCCGCGCACCGTGGCTGCTCTGCCGCCAAACACATTCACTAATCGGGTCGAGCAACGACTGGAGGCGCCCACGAGCATCAGCGTGATTTTGCTCGACGGCATGAATACGGCCATTCAGGACCAGACGTATGCGCGGGAAAACATCATCAAGTTCCTGGAACAGATTCAGCCGCAGGACCGCGTGGCCATTTATACATTGGGGCGAGGAGTCATCCGCAGCGTGCATGATTTCAGCAATGATTCCTATACGCTCATTGCAGCCCTCAAGAGATATCGGGGGCGGCTCTCGCACGAGTTGGATGCCTCTCATTCCGAACCAATGGACACTGGGCTCGACGAACTGTTTGCGTCCCTTGGGGAAGCCAACCAGCGCGTGGCGAATTACTACATGTCGGACCGCGTCATCAATACGACGCGCGCATTGGAGGCCATCGCGGGCCACCTGGCGAGATTCCCCGGCCGCAAGAACCTGATCTGGGTGTCCGCGAGCTTTCCCATTGCCATCGGGATGGATGCAGTGCCCTCGCGCTACAATCCATCGCCGGAACGGCGCACATTCTATGCGGAGGCGGAAAGGGCAGCACGCGCGCTGAGCAATGCAAATGTGGCCATCTACCCCGTGGACGCACGCGGCCTGATGGGTGCGTTTTCCGGTCCCAATGTGAATCGCGCGGGCGCGGTGTCTGGAAGAGGCGTTCCTCCGCCGCTGATGACCACGCTGGGAAACCTCGGCACAAATATTGACACGATGAATCTTCTTGCCGGAGCGACCGGGGGCAAAGCTTTTTACAACCGAAACGACATCGATGGCGCGGTACGCAGCGCCATTGAAGACTCCAGGGTAAGCTACGTGCTCGGCTACTACCCTGCGCACGGCAAATGGGACGGCCGGTTCGTCGATTTGAAAGTGAAGGTGAACCGCCCGGGGGTTCGCGTGAGGTCGCGCAAAGGCTATTACGCGGGGGCCGAACCCCAGCGCGCAGAAAAAGAAATCGTGACACTGCTGGGCGCGGCGGCGCACAGCCCGCTGGAGTCGACCAGCGTGGGCATGACCGTTCGCGCCAACGAAGTTCCCAACGCCAGGACCAAATCGCTGAAGCTGAGCATGAATATTGATCCACACGACATCAATCTGGTGCTGCAGGATGGAAGCTGGGTTGGGGCGCTGGATTTTCTATTTTCGCAGAGGGATGTTGAGGGGAAGGTCCTATCCAATATTTCGCTGAATCTGGGAATGCATCTGCGGCCCGAATCACACACCCAACTGGAAAAGGAAGGGATCACTTTTTCCCGAACCATTGAGCTCGTCTCCACTGCGTTTCTGCTTCGAGTGGTAGTTCGGGACGCGCGGTCAGGATCGATCGGCACTGTTTCCGTGCCGCTGAGGTCAACTGGAACCAAGCGCGGAGGCTGACCGCCGCATGCCATTTGCTTTCGTCAGTCCGCGCTCTTCCCTGCCCCAATAGCCGCCTCGAGGATTCGTTCGGCTTCTTTTTTCTGTGATTCGTTCAGCGGCAGAAGCGGGCGCCGTGGCGGGCCACCGTAGTAGCCCGCGTGATCCATCGCATACTTCACTCCGGGAATACCCAGTTTGGCGACCAGCGTGAGCGTGGGGTCTACCAGCCGCGCTTGCAGCTTTCGCGCGCGCGCATAATCACCCGCCACGCAAGAGTCATACAATTCCACGCACAGTTCCGGCAGAATGTCCGCCACAGCCAAGATTCCGCCCACCGCGCCCAGTGCCATGGAGGGATAAAACGTGGTCGCCGACCCCACCAGCGTCTGGAAGCCCGCGGGCGCGCGAAGAATAATTTCACCCACGCGCTGCATCACGCCCGAGCTTTCCTTGATACCGATGATGTTGGGATGCTGGGCGAGTTGCGCCACCAGCGGCGCTTCCACTGCCACCCCAGTGAATTGCGGCACCGAGTAAATTAACAGCGGGATGCGCGCCGCATCGGCCACGCGCAAGTAGTGCTCCGCGTGGACCTCCGGCGTCATCTGTCCTTTGTAGTAGTACGGCGTCTTCACCAAGGCCACGTGGTAGCCCAGTTCGGCGGCACGGTTGGTACGCGCAATGGTCTCAGCCGTTGAATCTACGCCCGTACCGGCGATGAGAATCTTGTCACCTGCGGCCTGGCGCGCGGCCGTCCACACCTGTTCGATTTCCGCGCGGCCCAGCAGCACCGATTCGCCCGTGGAGCCGATCACCACGTACCCGGCCACGCCGGTCTCGTTGTACCTGGTGATGTTTTCTTTCAGGCGGTCCAGCGCCAGCGCGCCTTCCTGATTGAATGGAGTGGTTACGGGAGGAAATATGCCGTGAAGTTTCATGGACATATTCTAGCTTAATCCGCCGCAGACGCGCCCGAGGTAATTGGCTTCCCCGCATGCAAATCCTGCAAGGCGGTTACGCTTACGCCGTGCCGTTGTAGCGCGCGAATTCCCTGGGTGACGGCGTGCGCCGCGGAAAGCGTGGTGATGCAGGGGATGTTGTAGCGGATGGCTGCACTGCGGATGGCCTTCTCGTCGAAGAACGACTCGCGGCCCAGCGGCGTGTTGATGATCAAGTCCACTTTGCCGGTCTTCACCAGGTCCACAATGTTGGGCCGCCCCTCGTTGACCTTGAACACCGGCTCGGCCGCTACGCCTGCCGCGCGCAGTGCCGCGGTGGTGCCGCGCGTGGCAATTAATGTGAAGCCTAGCGACTCGAGCTCCTTGGCCAGCGGCGCGATGGTGCGTTTGTCGCGCTCGTTCACGCTGATAAACGCAGTGCCCGAGCGCGGCAGCCGGATGCCCGCCGCGAGCTGCGCTTTGGCAAACGCTTCGCCGAAACTCGCCGCCAGGCCCATGACTTCTCCCGTCGAGCGCATTTCCGGCCCGAGGATTGTGTCCACGCCGCGGAATTTGTTGAAGGGAAACACCGGTGATTTCACCGCGTAGTACTCGCGGATGGGAATCTCCAAGACTCCGTCCGTCTTCACCAGCGGCAAGTCCATCTCCGAAAGTTTTTTCCCGGCCATCAACCGCGCTGCCACCTTGGCCAAGGGCACGCCGGTGGCTTTGCTGACGTAGGGCACCGTTCGCGACGCCCGCGGGTTCACCTCCAGCACATACACCTTTTCGTGCTGGATGGCGTACTGCACGTTCATCAACCCCACCACATTGAGCGCTCTGGCCAGCCGCTCTGTGTACCCGCGGATCAGCCGGAGCACTTCCGGCTTCAGGCTCACCGAGGGCAGCACGCACGACGAGTCGCCGGAGTGAATGCCCGCCTCCTCGATGTGCTCCATGATTCCGCCGATAACCACGGTCTCGCCGTCGCACAGCGCGTCCACATCCACTTCCGTGGCGTCTTCGAGAAACTGGTCAATCAGCACCGGCCGCGCCGAACCCATCAGCGCTGCTTGCGCCACGTAGTTGCGCACCGTTTCCGCGTCGTAGGCAATTACCATCGCGCGCCCGCCCAGCACGTAGCTTGGCCGCACCAGCACAGGCATCCCGATTTCGCCGGCCAGCCGCACCGCTTCTTCCGGCACCAGCGCCGTGCCGTTGCGCGGTTGCGGGATGCCCAACTCTTCGAGCAAACGCCCGAACCGCCGCCGGTCTTCCGCCAGGTCAATGGACTCGGGTGTGGTGCCGAGAATCGGCACGCCGTTGCGTTTCAGCTCAATGGCCAGGTTCAGCGGCGTTTGCCCGCCGAACTGCACAATTACTCCTCGCGGTTTTTCGCGCTCGACGACGGCCAGTACGTCTTCGAGTGTCAGCGGCTCAAAGTACAGCCGGTCGGAGGTGTCGTAATCCGTGGAAACCGTTTCCGGATTGCAATTCACCATCACCGTTTCGTAGCCGTCCTCTTTCAGCGCGAACGACGCGTGACAGCAGCAGTAGTCGAACTCGATGCCCTGCCCGATACGGTTTGGCCCGCTGCCGAGGATCACCACCTTGGGCCGCGCGTCCACGTCCGCCTCGTCCTCGTCCTCGTACGTCGAGTAGAGGTATGGCGTGTAGGACTCGAACTCCGCTGCGCAGGTATCTACGCGCTTGAATACGGGGGAAATCTGAAGTTTGTTGCGCGCGTTGCGCACCGCCGTTGCCGTGGTCTGCCAGATTTGCGCCAATTGCTCGTCGCTGAAACCAGTGCGCTTCGCTTCCCGGAAAAGGTCCCGCGGCACGGTGTCCAGCGTAACCTCCGCCGCACGCTTTCCCACAGCCACAATCTCTTCGAGTTGGTGGATGAACCACGGGTCCATCTTCGTCAGGCTGCACACTTCCGCGGCCGGCATTCCGCTCTCCAGCGCGGCGAACAGCCAGTGGATGCGGTCCGCGCGCGGCGTGGTCAGTTTTTCCCGCAGCAGCGCCGGCGTCACTTCTGCCGGAGCGCGCCACGGAGTATGCGGTTCGAGCGCACGAATGCCCTTTTGCAGTGCTTCCTTAAATGTGCGCCCGATGGCCATCACTTCCCCGACCGATTTCATCTGCGTGCCCAGCGAGGCATCTGAACCGGGGAATTTTTCAAACTGCCATTTGGGAATTTTCACCACCACGTAATCGATCGAAGGCTCGAAACACGACGGCGTCTTCTTGGTGATGTCGTTGGGGATTTCGTCCAGAGTGAAACCCACGGCCAACTTGGCGGCAATTTTCGCAATCGGGAAGCCGGTCGCCTTGCTGGCCAGCGCCGAGCTCCGCGACACGCGCGGGTTCATTTCGATTACCACCATACGGCCGTTCTCGGGATGGATAGCGAACTGGATGTTGGAGCCGCCGGTCTCCACGCCCACTTCGCGGATCACCGCGGCCGCGGCGTCGCGCATGATCTGGTATTCCTTGTCGGTGAGAGTTTGCGCCGGCGCCACGGTGATGGAATCGCCGGTGTGGATGCCCATGGGGTCGAAATTTTCAATCGAGCAGATCACCACAAAGTTGTCGCGGTGGTCGCGCATCACTTCCAGCTCAAATTCCTTCCACCCCAGCACGGATTCTTCGATGAGCGCCTCGTGCACCGGGCTGGCTTCGAGAGCGCGCGCAATGGCGTCCGTGAATTCCTCGTGGTTGTAGGCGATCGAGCCGCCCGTGCCGCCCAGGGTGAATGACGGCCGGATCACAATGGGGTAGCCCAGCTCGTCGGCGAGCAAGATTGCGTCCTTTACATCTTTGACGACTGCGGAATTCGGCACGTCCAGCCCGATGCGGCGGCAGGCGTCCTTGAACAGCAGCCGGTCCTCGGCGATTTTGATGGATTGCAGCGACGCGCCAATCAGCTTCGCGCCGTATTTTTCGAGGATGCCTGCTTCAGCGAGTTCCACCGCAAGGTTCAGACCAGTTTGACCGCCTACCGTGGGCAGCACGGCATCCGGCCGCTCCAGCTTGATGATTTGCTCGACGTACTCCGCGCGCAGCGGCTCGATGTACGTGCGCTGCGCAAGGTCCGGGTCGGTCATGATCGTCGCCGGATTCGAATTCACCAAGACGACTTCGTAGCCTTCGGCGCGCAGCGCCTTGCACGCCTGCGTGCCCGAGTAATCGAACTCACACGCTTGGCCGATGACGATCGGCCCCGAGCCGATGATCAGAATCTTGTGGATGTCGTCGCGCCGCGGCATTACGGCTTTCCTCCCGCCATCATGGCGACGAAGTCTTGAAACAAGTATCGCGAATCGTGGGGGCCGGGAGAGGCTTCCGGGTGGTACTGCACGCTGAAGAGCGGCAGCGAGCGGTGGCGCATGCCTTCGTTGGTGTGGTCGTTCAGATTGACGTGGGTGATTTCCACATCGCCCGACGGCAGCGACTCTGGGTCCACCACGAAGCCGTGATTCTGCGCAGTGATTTCCACTTTATCCGTCAGCAGATTTTTCACCGGATGATTTGACCCGTGATGCCCAAACTTAAGTTTGTACGTGCGTCCGCCGAGGGCAAGTCCGCAGAGCTGGTGTCCCAGACAGATGCCGAAAATCGGCACGCGTCCCAGCAGCTTGCGAATGCTTTCGATGGCGAAGGTTGCCGGCTCGGGATCGCCCGGGCCGTTGGAGAGAAACACGCCGTCCGGTTTCAGCGCCAACACATCTTCAGCAGACGTCTTTGCAGGCACCACGCGCACGTCGCAGTGGTGATCCACCAGTAGACGCAGAATGTTCTGCTTGATGCCGAAATCGTAGGCCACCACGCTGAAGCGGCGCGCTTCGTCACCTGGCGACCTGCCGGTCGCCCCTACGGAGGCCACTGAAAACAGCGACGGCTGGTCCGCGCGGTACGCCTGCGTTACTCCTCCGCTAGGTCCCGCTACCGTCGACGCGGCAAGTTCCACCGAGCCGCGCGCCCATTCATACGGTTTGTCGCACGTCACGCGGCTGGCGAGTTCGAGCCCGGCCATGGTCGGCAGCGCTCGCGCCTCCTCGACTAGATTTGCAACGGGCGTGCCGTCTGTGCACACCACGCCGCGCAGCGCGCCCACGGTGCGCAGATGCCGCACGAGCGCGCGCGTGTCAATGTCCCAGATAACGGGAATGCCGTGGCGTTCGAGATAAGCCTGCGCCGTTTCCGTCGAACGGTAATTCGACGAGAGCTGCGAAAACTCGCGCACGATGAGCGACTCGATGTACGGCCGAGGCGATTCCTCATCGTCAAGATTTGTGCCGACGTTTCCGATGTGCGGGTAGGTGAGGCAGACAATCTGGCCGGAATAACTGGGGTCGGTGAATACTTCCTGGTAGCCGGTGAGGCTGGTATTAAAAACGACTTCGCCGCCGCGACGGGCACGAGCGCCCGCCGCGCGCCCGTTAAATACGCGCCCGTCCTCGAGCGCGAGAAGCGCGGGGGTTCCGTTGAGCCTCAGGTTGTCCTCCGGGTGTCATCATTGCAAATCGCTGCTAGCCACCGGCAGCGCGCCGAAGCGCTCCACCGGCCAGTACACGAAGACCGCTTTGCCATAAATAAATTGTCCCGGCACTGCGCCGAACACGCGCGAATCGTTCGAGCTGTTGCGGTGGTCGCCGAGCACAAAGAACGAGCCTTCGGGAACGCGCGTCGGCGCGAGCGAGCTGCGGTCGGTAAACGTCGCGGGCACGTACGGCTCGTCCAGTTCCTTGCCGTTCACCAGCACGCGCCCTTGCTGGATCTCCACGGTGTCTCCGGAAAGCGCAATCACGCGCTTGATGAAAGATTTTGAGCGGTCCATGGGATACCAGAAAACCACCACGTCGCCGCGCTGGATGGGCTCGAAGCGATACACGAACTTATTGATGAAAATGCGTTCCTGGTCGGTGAGCAGCGGCGACATGCTCGTTCCCTCGACCTTCACCGGCTGGTAGAGGAACACGATAATCACGGCGGCGAGGCCCAGCGCGATCAGCAGGTCACGCGTCCAGTTCATCACCGCCGCGCGGATCGTCGAGAAAGACGCGCCCTGTTCTTTGGGTTGTGGACTGCTGTTGACGGGTTGATCCATTGCGCGAACTTGGTCGTTCTTTTATACCACGGCTTCCCGCTTCTGCCAATGGGCTTGCGGGGCATTCGACAGCGCGCCACCTCGCATCATAGGATGGCGGTTGATGCCCGAACGGTTTGCTCTGATTATTCCGGTGCTCAACGAAGAAGCCGCCATCGGCCCGACTCTCGATGCGCTGCGGGGGGCGGCGCTCGACCAACTCATTGTCGTGGACAACGGCTCCACCGACCGTACCGCCGAGGTGGCCCGCGCGCATGGCGCCGAAGTAGTGGCCGAGCCCCGGCGCGGTTACGGCTCCGCGTGCCTCGCAGGAATGGCCGCGTTGCGCCCTGAAATCACCGTCGTTGCTTTCATGGACGGCGACGGCAGCGACGACCCCGCCGATCTCCCGCGCCTGCTCGACCCCATTCTTCGCGGAGAGGCCGAGATGGTGCTGGGCTCTCGCGTGCTGGGCTCGCTCGAGGCTGGGGCGCTCACGCCGCAGCAACGCTTCGGCAACGCTCTGGCCACCGGACTACTTCGCCTTTTCCACGGCGCGCGATACACCGACCTGGGGCCCTTCCGCGCAATCCGCCGCGACGCCCTCGAACGGCTCCGCATGCGCGACACCAATTATGGCTGGACCGTCGAAATGCAAATCAAGGCTGCTCGCCACAAACTTCGCGTGAAAGAAATTCCGGTCAGCTATCGCCGGCGCCGCGCCGGGCAATCCAAAATCTCCGGAACGATTCGCGGTACCTTCTCCGCGGGCATGAAAATTATCTGGACGATTCTTCGGTATTCCCTGCGACGGACGTCTGACCACTACTTGATGACGCTGTAATCGAACCAACGGAAATCCCGGCTGATCCCGAAGGTGAAGCCGGTAAGCGGGCTGTTTCTGGTGATGCCAGCAATGCCGGCCACGTCCCACTGGAATCCGCCGGCGAAAATCTGCAAGCCAAAGCGCCCTTGCGATCGGCTTTCCGTGCCCACCAGGCTTGGCGAAATCGCCCTCGTGCTGTGAAACCCAGCTACTTCGCCGACCACATTTACCCGGCGGTGCGCCGCGTAACTGAATGCCGCGCCGAAGGTAAGCACGTCATTCTGTGTGAAGTTCGCCGCGGGGGCCTGCAAGATGGCCACGCCCGCATTTCCCATCAGATTCAGCTTCCCAAAATGTTTTTGCAGAATAAACTCAGCGAAAACATTGGACGTGTTGGAACCGATCCCGCGCGACTGGTTCGAATTCGGCATCTGGTAGCCGAAGCGGAATCCAACCGCCGGTCTTCTTTTCGTTTCCGACAGCAGGCGGATCTTCGTGGCGATGGAGAAGTCGCCCACGTCGTGCGTGGAATTCGTTCCGGTCAGCAGCGGGGCGACAAACGCGCCGACCTGTTTCTTCACGTCGAGAAAATGGTGCACCGCGCCTTCCAGTTGGACTTCCGCGATCTTCCCCACACCCATGCGGATTTGCACCACTCCTACGGAGGTCAAGTCACCGGAAAGGCCCGAGAGCGGGAAATCGACGTCCTGAAGAAAGTCAAAACCCACTTGCACCCGCATGGTTCCCGCGGGCACCGTTTCGGCATCTACAGTGCGCAGCGGGCGATTCTGTGCGGAGAGAGGCAGAGAAATGAGTAGACCAATCAGAAGCGTGAGGGCCAGGCGCCGCATACCGCGCCCATCCTAATTCAGCTGCGTCTATTCGCCAAGCGCATAGTTGAGGATGGCCAGGGCCGCGGCCACCGCTGTTTCTGTGCGCAGGATATTTTGCCCGAGGGACGCTTCGACAAACCCCACGGCGCGCGCCGCGGAAAGCTCTTCCTCCGTCCACCCGCCTTCCGGACCGATGGCGAATGCGGCGGCGCCGCCGTGCTTCCCTTCCAAGACTGCGCGCAGCCCTGGCGCGTCCGTGCGCTCAGAAAGTAGCAGGGACACGACGGACGAAGCACGCGTGGCGGCAAATGCCTCCGCGGGGCGAACCGCGGGACACAGCACCGGCGGCGCCAGCCTCCGCGATTGTTGCGCCGACTCCAGCAAAATCTTCTCCCAGCGCTGTGCGCGCTTCGTCGCTGCGGCAATCAGACCCTTTTCGCTGCGCGCCGCTGCGAGAGGCACTATCTCGCTTACGCCCAGCTCCGTGGCTTTCTCCAGCGCCCATTCGAAGCGGTCGAACTTCACGATGGCCAGCAGCAGCGTCACGTGCAGCCGCGACCCTTGTGCCGGCAATTGCTCCACCAGCGCAAAGTCCACGGCATCCCGACCGGCGCGCTCCACGCGAGCCAGCCAAACCGTCTTGCCGTCGCTCAACTCGTACAGTTGTCCCGGCTCGGCCCGCAGCACGCGCCCAAGATGGTGCGCTGCTTCGCCGGTCATGGTGGCGGTGTGACCGTGAAACGCATCAACAAAGAAGCGACGGCGCATGGTCCGGGATTCTATAACGGGATGCATGGAATTTGCAGGCGGGCGGAAGACAGCGACAATGCTTTCGTTATCCGAAAATATCTTTCACTTTTTCGAAGATGGACGAATTCCGCTGGGCCGGGCGGCTTTCTTCAGGCAGCGACTGCCCCAGCTCCTGGAGGAGCCGCCTCTGCTCCCGCGTGAGTTTCGCCGGAGTCACCACGCGGATGTTGACGTAGAGGTCGCCCTTCGTGCCGCTGTTGGGGTCGGGCAGGCCCTTGCCCTTCAGCCGAAAAATCGAACTGGTCTGCGTGCCTTCCGGGATGTGGAGATTCTCGTCCCCGGCCAGAGTCGGCACGGCAATGTCCGCCCCCAGCGCGGCCTGCGCAAAGTTGACCGGAATCGTGCAGTAAAGATCTGAATTGCGCCGCTCGAAGAAGGGGTGCTCGCGCACTTCGAGAATGACATAGAGGTCGCCCGGCGGCCCACCGTTGCTGCCTTGCTCTCCCTCGCCGGTGATGCGCAGCCGCGTCTGCGAATCCACGCCCGGCGGAATGCGAATTTCCAGCGTGCGCTCGCGCACCACGCGCCCGTCGCCCTGGCACGGTTTGCACGGCTCGCGCACAATTTGTCCGGCGCCCTGGCAACTGGGGCAGGTGCGCGTGATGGTGAAGAATCCCTGCTGGTAGTGCACTTGTCCGTGCCCGCCGCAGGTTTGGCAGGCAATGGCCGAAGTTCCCTGCTTGGCGCCGGTGCCGTTGCAGGACTCGCAAAGTTCTGTACGCGGGATCTTGATTTTAGTTTGCATCCCGTTGGCCGCTTCTTCGAACGAAAGCGTCATGTCGTAGCGCAGGTCGCTGCCGCGATGCGCGCGGGTCCGACGCCGCCCGCCGCGCGGGCTGCCTCCACCGAACAGGTCCTCTACACCGAAAAAATCGCCAAAGATGTCGCTGAACTCTTCGAAGATGGAGCGGTCGAAGCCGGTCTGCTCGAACCCCCCGCCGCTCACTCCAGCCAGTCCGAAGCGGTCGTACGCGGCGCGCTTCTGCGGGTCGGAGAGGATGCTGTAGGCTTCCGTGGCTTCGCGGAATTTTTCCTCGGCGTGCGGCTTGTCGGCCGGATTGCGGTCCGGATGGTACTTCAGCGCCGCCTTGCGATAAGCGCTCTTGATCTCGTCTTCGCCGGCCGAGCGGGTCACGTCCAGGACGTCGTAAAAATCTTTCTTGTGGGCCAAGTCTAAGTCCTCAATGTTTACGACCGCGTCTTTTGCGGTCCCTGTTTACGACCGCGCTTTTTGTGGTCAATTCAAACGGGAATCCGCATCGGCAAGCTCGGTGGCCGGGCGGAACGCCACGCGCACCAGCGCGGGCCGCAACACACGCTCGCGCAATTTGTAGCCGTGCCGAAGATCTTCAACCACCGTGCCGTCCTCGTACTCGCTCGACTCCACCCGCTCCACCGCCTGGTGCACGTGCGGGTCAAACGGACGGCCCAACGCTTCGATGCGCTCCACGCCGAAGCGTCCCAATGCCTCCAGCAGTTGCCGGTAGATCAACTCAAATCCCTTGCGGTAGTCTTCGTATGCCGGATCGGAATGCGCCGCCAGGGCGCGCTCAAATGCGTCCAGCACCGGCAGCAGCGGCTCAATGACATGGACAGTAATCCGCGCCGTGTCCTCCCGCCGCTCGCGCTCGATCCGCTTCCGCGCGTTGTCGAGGTCGGCGAGTTGACGCACGGCCGCGCTGTATTTGGCCGCCAGCTCGTCCTTTTCCATCTGCAGCCGCACAAGCAAATCCATTTGTCCGGGCGCCGCTTCTCCGCTCGGCGGAGCTTCTGTCGCTGCCGCATCCGCGCTTGCTTCCTGGTTTTGGTTGGTCTTTTTCTCGTCCTGAAGGTTCAAGTGCGGTCGCTCCTGCTCAATTGCTTGCTGAAAAGTTGCGCCACGTAAGCCACTGCCGTGATGGCCCGCTCGTACTGCATGCGCATGGGCCCCAACACGCCGAGCGACCCCTGCATGCGGTCGTACATCGCATACGGAGCGCTGATCAGCGCCAAGTGCGCTCCGGCGCTCTCAATTTCCTTGATGCCGATCTGCACCTGCACCGGTTCGGGACCTTCGATGCATCCAGTCAGCAGGGTCACGAGCATGCGCTTTTCCTCGATCGCGGAGAGCAAGTCGCGCAATTGCCCGGCGTCGGTGAACTCCGGCGCCGTGGCGATCTGCGCCGCGCCTTCCACGTATAGCTGCGCGCCAGAATCCTCGCCGAGCACGCTGGGGTCGCACAGCATCAGCGCGGTGCTGGCCAGCTTGTCGTAGCGCTCGTGCTCTTGCGCGAGGCGCGCGAGAAGTTCGACACGGATGGCATCCAGTGTCCAGCCGGCGAAGTTGCGGTTCAAATATTCGGCGGTGCGGTCGAGCGTCTGTTGCGTGAACGTTTTTTCCGGGCGAATCAGCTTGTCCCGTGTCATGCCGTTCTTCGAGATGAGCACCACCAGCAGCCGACCCTCGGGCAACGCCAGAAAGCGGATATGTTCGAGCACCGAGCGCGCCATCGGCGGCGACACCACGATTCCCAGTCCGTGCGACATCGTCGCCAGCACGTGGCTGGCGCGCTCCATGATTTCGCTCGGTGTCTGCGCCGCGTCCAGCTCTGTGCGAATGTACGTCTGGTCCTCCGCGCTCAGCGTGGCCTGCGTGCCGATTTCCTGCACGAAGAAACGGTATGCGGTGGCCGTGGGCACGCGCCCCGCCGACGTATGCGGCTGGAACAGGTAGCCCTCTTCCTCGAGGTCCGACATCACGTTGCGGATTGTCGCCGGACTCAGCGATTCCGGCGAACGCCGGGAAATCGCCCGCGAAGACACCGGCTCGCCCGACTCGATGTACGCGCGCACGATGTCGGCAAGGATTTGCCGGTTGCGTTTTTCGTTGAGTGCCGCCGAACGCATCAAACGCCTCTAAAATTCATTGTAGTCGGGGCTTGCAGAGCCGTCAACCGGACGGAAAAACGCAGAGATGTACGAGTTACCTCATTTGACGCCGCGGAAATTCGCACGGGAGTAGGGTCCCTTCCCGAGGATTCGGGACGCCCCACCGCCGCAAGAAGGAATCTGTTTATTCGCCGGTCGACGCAAAGCCGCCAGTGTCAATCTGCGCGCGCTGCAGGCGGTCGGAGTAGTCGATGTACAGCGTCTTCCATTCCGAGTAGAAGTCCAGGCAGGCGACGGCAGCTTCGCGGTGCCCGTTGCCGGTCTGCTTGACGCCGCCGAAAGGCATATGCGTTTCTGCGCCGATGGTCGGTGCGTTCACGTAGACGATTCCGGTGTGGACGTCGCGCATGGCGCGGAAGGCACTGTTCACGTTGCGCGTGTAAATCGAGGACGAGAGGCCGAACACGGTGCCGTTGCAGACTTCGATGGCCTGGTCCAAGTCGTCCACCGCGGTTACGCTGACTACCGGCCCGAAAATTTCCTCCTGCATGAGGCGCGATTTCGGATCGCAATCCACAAAGATAGTCGGCTCGTGGAACCAGCCCTTGGCGTACGCGCCGCCTTCGAGGCGATGCCCGCCGGCCACCAGCCGGGCCCCTTCGTTCTTGCCAATTTCGACGTATTCCATTACCGTCTTGAGCTGCGATTCGCTCACGCACGGCCCCATCTCAGTGGTTGGATCCATGCCGTCGCCCACTTTGAGCGCTTTGGCCCGCGCCGCGTAGCGCTCGACGAATTCCTTGTACACCTTCTTGTGCACTGCCACGCGACTGGTGGCCGTGCAACGCTGCCCAGTGGTGCCGAAACCGCCCCAGATACAGCCGTCCACGGCGAGGTCCATGTTGGCGTCGTCCATCACCATAATCATGTTCTTGCCGCCCATTTCGAGCTGGCACGGCTTGAAGTCCGTGGCGCAAGCCTGGCTCACTACGCGGCCGATCTCCGTCGAGCCGGTGAAGCTCACCAGCTTCACGTCCTTGTGCAGCATCATCGGGCTGCCCACTTTGCCGCCCGATCCGACCACCAGGTTAACTACCCCACGCGGGACCCCCGCCTCGGTCAGCGCCTGCACCAGGTTGTACGCCGAATGCGGGGTGTCCGACGCGGGCTTCACCACCACGGTGTTCCCCAGAATCAGCGCGGGCATAATCTTCCACGAGGGAATAGCCATCGGAAAATTCCACGGCGTAATCATGGAGCACACGCCGAGCGGCTGCCGGATGCACATAGCAAATTTATTGGGCAGTTCTGAAGGAGTGGTCTGCCCGAACTGCCGGCGTCCTTCGCCCGCCATGTAGTAGGTCATGTCAATGGCTTCCTGGACGTCGCCGCGTGTCTCCGCCAGAATTTTCCCCATTTCGCGAGTCATGTCGCGCGCGAAATCTTCCTTGCGCTTCACCAGAATTTCCGCCGCGCGGAACAGGATTTCCGCGCGCTTGGGGGCAGGCACCATCCGCCAGCTCTTGTAGGCTTCCTTCGCCGCTTCCACGGCGGCGTTCACGTCCTCTTCCGTGCCGAGCGGGAACATGCCGATGCAATCGTCGGTGTTGGCTGGGTTGCGGTTCTCAAATGCTTTTCCGGAACGCGCCTCGACCCATTCGCCGTTAATAAAATTTTTGTGAAGCTTAGGGATGGTTAGCGTAGACATACTGCCTCCTCGAAATTGGGCGTGTAAGAGTGCGGCAACTTCAGACCGCGGGTAGATCGTACCGCGGGTATTCTGCGGTGCACAGCCTGATCAGTTTAACAGAATTCTCGATTTCCGCTACCGCACCGGTAGATTGAAAATCCTGGAGACTCCGAAATCGCGGCTACTGAGGTTTGGTGCCGTTGGCCGGCGTGCGCGGCGCTGCGGCGCCTGCCACTTCCGAGCCCAGCCCCAGCTTCTGGAGAGACTTGGCATCGAACTTGCCAGTTGCCCTGAGGTCATTTGCTGCTTGGAATTTTTTCATCGCCTCCACGGAACGTGCGTCCCACTTCCCGCTAGCTTCGCCCTCATAAAAACCTCTTTCTCCGAGCGCGGTCTGAATTTCACGGATGCGATCGGCAGTCGGCGCTTTCTGGACGCGCGGGCGCGGTGGCCGCTTCTTTGCAGGTTTGCTTGATTTTTTTGTTTCCGGCGCGGACGGATTCTTGGGCGGCGGTGTTTTGGCCTGCGGGGTTTGTCCCCGCAACGAAAAGGGAGCGGTGCCCATGAGGAGCGCCGCTCCCAGAATCACTGCCATGCTCGACCGCGCGCTTCGCATCTGCACGGGTTATTGCGGGTTCGGCACCACGCCGGAGAGGAACATCGTGAGCAGGCGATCTCCTCCGGCGCCGCGCAGCACTTTGAACATGATGCTCTGCCCGGGCTTCAGCTTAGCCGTGGCACGACGGTACTCTGCCACGCTGGCTACAGGCTCGCGGTTGACTTCCACGATGATATCCCGTGTCTGGAAGCCGAGGTCATCCGCAAAACTGGCCGGTTCAACCAACGCGACAATCACGCCCTTGCGATCTTCCATTCCCAGACGACGGCTCAGTTCTGGCGTCAAATCTTCCACGCGCAGGCCGAACTCGCCAGGGCCACTGTCTTCCGGCTGATTGTTGCTGGTTGTGCCGCGCGGGAAGATTTTGGTGCGGTCTTCCACGGCGAGAGTCACTTCACGAATCTGCCGATCGCGAATGAATCTCAGTTTCACTTTCTGCCCCACCGGGGTCTGCGCGATGGGGTTGACCAGGTCGGTACCCGTGCGCACCGCCTGTCCATTCACTTCCGTAATCACGTCGCCCGGCTGCAGCCCGGCTCTGGCTGCTGGTGCACTCGGCTCAACCAATTCAATAATGATCCCGTACGGAGCGCCGAGCTCGCGCAACGTCACTGGGTTGGTGCTATTCACTTCACTAAACTGGATGCCGATGGAGCCACGCGTCACTCGCCCGCTCTGCACGAGCTGGTTGTACACGCCGAGGGCGGTGTTCGACGGCATGGCAAAGCCGATGCCCTCGTTCCCGCGGCTGCCGGTATAAATGGCGGTGTTGATGCCGATGACTTCCCCGGCCATGTTTACCAACGGCCCGCCCGAATTTCCCGGGTTGATGGCCGCATCGGTCTGGATGAACCGCTGGAACTGCTGGCCCACGTTTGCGCGGTCCTTCGCGCTGACAATTCCCGCCGTCACCGTGGCGTCGAGTCCGAACGGGCTGCCAAACGCGAGCACCCAGTCGCCTACCTTCACGCCATCGGAATTCCCCAGCCGGGCTGTGGGCAGGTCGTGGTCCACGTCAATCTTGATGATGGCGAGGTCGGTCTCTTCGTCCGTGCCAATCACTTTCGCGGTGTAGTTGGTGCGTTCGCCGTTCAACTTCACCTGAATCCTGGTCGCGCGATCCACTACGTGATTGTTCGTCAGGATGAAGCCCTTCTTGTCCACAATCACGCCCGAACCCAGGCTGCGCTCCGTCTGTTGCTGTCCGTTGTCCTGACCGTCAAAGAACCGTTCGAAAAAGTCCTGGAAGGGATCCTGCTGCTGCGGGGTCCCGCGGCGCTGCGGCGCGCGTCGCCGTTCGGCGATCTGCGTGGTGGAAATATTCACCACCGCCGGTTCCACCTTGTCCGAGATCGTCGCAAAGGTGCTGGAGAGTTGCACGGGGCTCGGTATGGCCAGCAAAGATGCGCCGGTGTCACCATTTTGACTTCGCGAGGCGCCCACGCGCCCGCTCACAACCGTCCCAATCAGAATTCCCACGGCCAGCGTCAGGGTCACCAGGATAAGTGCGCCCAACTTTCTCTGCTTGGCCCAATCCAACCAATTTCGTGTTTCCATTTCTGGTTTTCCTCTTTCCTTGAGTTCTCAGAATTTTCAGTATAACACTTTTATTCAGCTACGTTCTTATTAGACGCGCGGGGCGTGCACCTGTAAGCACAGCTGCTTTGCCCCCGAACTGGCCGCTTCTGCTTCGACGCGGGAACGGCCGCCCCGAGTTGCACGGGCGCGCTTTACCTGCAAGCAGCGCACGCGTGAAGATGCCAGTTGCGAATTCGAAGCGGATTGTTAGAATAGCTTGTAGGAGAAAAATGGCGCCGCGCACGCTCTACGAAAAAATCTGGCAAGCACATCTGGTCCACGAAGGTCCCGGGCAACCCGCGCTCATTTACATAGACCGCCATCTGATTCACGAGGGCACTTCCCCGCAGGCCTTCACTGGCTTGAAGGCGGCCGGCCGCAAAGTCCGCCGGCCCGACCTGACCTTTGCCATGATGGACCACTCCGTCCCCACCAAGGATCGTCATCTGCCCATTCTTGATGAAAGCGCCAAGGGCCAATTCGACGCTCTGTGGCAAAACGCGCGCGAAACCGGTATCCGCCTCTTCGACATGCACAGCCGCAACCAAGGCATTGTGCATGTAGTCGGCCCGGAGCTGGGCATCAGCCAGCCCGGCCAGACCATCGTCTGCGGCGACAGCCACACCTCCACCCACGGTGCGCTCGGCGCGCTCGCCTTCGGCATCGGCGCCAGCGAGATCGAGCATGTGCTGGCCACGCAATGCCTCCAGCAGTTTCGCTCCAAGACGATGCTCGTGCGCGTGGACGGCAAATGCTCGCGCGCCATCACCGCCAAAGACATCATCCTCGCCATCATCGGAAAAATCGGCATTGCCGGAGGCACTGGCCACGTGATCGAGTACGGCGGCGACGCCATCCGCGCGCTCTCCATGGAAGGCCGCATGACCGTCTGCAACATGACCATCGAAGCTGGCGCTCGCGCCGGCATGGTGCCACCCGACCAGACCACCGTTGGCTATCTTGAAGGCAGGCCCTTCGTGCCGCGCGGCAAGGATTTTCAAACCGTTGCCGACCGCTGGCTTTCCCTGGCTTCTGACGCCGGTGCAAGTTTCGACGCCACGATCGTGCTCGAGGCCCCCCAAATTGCGCCGCAAGTGACCTGGGGCACCAACCCCGGCATGGTCACGGACGTCACCGGCCGCGTGCCCGACCCCAGCCAGTTTTCCGATCCCGTCCTGCGCAGCGGCGCAGAAAAAGCGCTCGAGTACATGGCGCTCCGCCCCGGAACGCCCATCGTGGACATTCCCGTGGACCGCGTGTTCATCGGCTCGTGCACGAATTCACGGATTGAAGATCTGCGCGCCGCCTCGCGAGTCGTTGCCGGGAAGAAAATTTCGCGCACCATTAAGCAGGCCCTCGTGGTGCCCGGTTCGCGCGTCGTCAAGGCGCAGGCCGAAGCGGAAGGCCTTGACCGTATTTTCACCGACGCCGGCTTCGAATGGCGCGACGCCGGTTGCAGCATGTGCATCGGAATGAACGACGACATCCTGCCTCCCGGCGAGCGCTCCGCCAGCACGTCGAACCGCAACTTCGAAGGCCGCCAAGGCCGCGGCAGCCGCACGCACCTGGTCAGCCCGATCATGGCCGCTGCCGCGGCGATTGCCGGGCACTTCGTGGATATTCGCGAGTGGAAGTTGAACGGTTCGGAATAGGCTCGCGGGAAAACGTTAGAAGTTCACTTTTGAATCTTGGGAACGAGAGAACGATGCAACCCTTCAGCAAGCATACCGGGCTCGTCGCGCCGCTGGACCGCGTCAACGTGGACACCGACCAGATGATCCCCAAGCAGTTCTGTAAGCTGCTTACGCGCGACGGCTACGGAAAATTGCTGTTTTACGACTGGCGCTATTTAGAAGGTGGCGCGCCCAACCCCGAATTCGTGCTCAACCAGCCGCGCTACCGCGGCGCCTCGGTGCTGCTGGCGCGCGCCAATTTCGGCTGCGGCTCCAGCCGCGAACATGCGCCTTGGGGGGTGCTCGACTACGGATTCCGCGTCGTTGTCGCCCCCAGCTACGCGGACATCTTCTACAACAATTGCTTCAAGAACGGCATTCTGCCCGTCACCCTCGCCCCCGAACAAGTGGACGAACTTTTCCGCAAGGCCGAGTCGCAGGAGGGCTACCAACTCTGCGCAGACCTCGTCGGCCAGTCGGTGACTGACTCAAACGGCCTTCACTTCGGATTTGAGATTGATCCCTTCCGCAAGGAAATTCTGCTCAAGGGTCTGGACGACATCGGCATGAGCCTGCAACACGAAGCGGAAATTTCCGCCTTCGAAAAAAAACACTCCTGCGCTCCGGAAATGTTTGAGCCCGTGGATTTCTACAAAATCGCAAAGTGAACACTGATTCTGCTGCGAAGCGGAAGTGTTAGCCTCTCGCCTGCCCTCGTGTGTCCCGCTCATCCACCGGACCTGGCGATTCGGGGGCGGCTTGCGCGGGGCCGAGCAGCTCGGCAAGCAAGATGCCGGCGAGGATGAGCCCTCCGCCGGTCAGGGCGCGCGGGCCCAGCCGCTCGTGCAGCACGATGAACGACGTCAGTGCAGCGAACACGGGCTCCAGCGTGAAGAGAATGGCGATGTGCGTGGGAGTGGTATGGCGCTGCGCCCACACTTGCACGGAGAATCCCAGCGCCGTGCAGCCCACGGCCGTAACCAGCAGGCGCCACACCAGGCCGCTGGTCCATTCCAAGCGAAACGTCTCCCAGCCCAGCACATGAAAGAGCGGCATGGCGGCCGCGGCCATCACCGCCGTCGTGGCCACCTGCAGAAAACTCAGCGCGCCGATGGAATGCCGCGGCGAGTATTTCGCCGTAAAAATGATGTGCAGGGCCCAGATGATTGCAGCGACAAACACCAGCACGTCGCCGGCATTTAGCGCCGTCCAGCCCGAGGTGCCCGCCGGCACGCTGAGTAGGTACAGACCGGCAAATGTTGCGACGGCGCCGCCCCACACCCACCCGTTGATTTGTTTTCGCCAGAAGACCGCGAGCAACACGGGCACCAGCACTACGCCCGTGCCGTTGATGAACCCCGCTTTCGATGGCGTGGTGAAGCGCAGCCCATTGGTTTGAAATGCGTAGCCGAGAAAAAGGAACAGCCCGATGAGCACGCCGGCGCGCATCTCTGCGCGGTTCAAGCGCTGGAGGTCTTTGCGAAAGGTTAGCGCCATTAGCGCGCCGCCCAGCGCAAAGCGAACTGCGAGAAATGCCAGCACGGAGGCGTCGCGCAGTGCGTCCTGCACTACGAGAAAGGTCGCGCCCCAAATGGCCGTGCAGAACGCCAGTGACAGGTCTGCTTTGAGACGCGTGGACATGCTTATCGTGGCTCGGAAATCGGACGCAGCATGGCGCGAGGCCGCACCGCGATCGCCTGCACCTCAAATCGCCCGCCAAACAGCAGGGGTCCAGATCCGATGAACGCCCGCGCCGGAAAATCTCCGTGAAAGTAAGTGCGGTACACGCCATTAAATTTGCTGAACAGCGACACGTCCGGGCAGTACACGGTGACCGTCACCAGGTCGTCCATGGTCATGCCCGCTCGCAGCAACACCGTTCTCATCCCATCGAGCACCAGCCGGGCCTCCTGCTCCACGTCTTCCGGCGGCTTATTGGTTTTGGGGTCCAGGCCGATGCGCCCGGCCAGGTACAGCGTGTCGCCGACCAAAACCGCGTCGCTGAAAGGCGCCTGGACGCTGCGGTCCGGCAAATTGATCACCCGCTTGCCTTGCGCCTTCTGAGCGGGCGACTGTTGCGACGCTAAAGCGGTTTTCGCGGGACCCAGTTCGACGGCAACGGCTCCGATTAAGATCCCGCATACGACAAGAATAATCATTCGTTTCATATTTTTTCCTCCCTGCACGCAGGGAGTGTAGTGCGCAGTCACGGACAGCGCAAGCATGGCGCTTCCTCCTTCTCAGACAACCCTAGCCTGAGTTGACGCATGTACCTTGTTGGGATAAGAGTCGAATATGCGCCGCCGGGCCACATGCATTGCGTTGCTGCTTTCCTGCGTGGTGGTGTGTTCCGCCGCCCCGCGAAGCGGGGAAGACGTGCGCTGGCTCGAAGTGCGCAGCCCGCACTTTTCCGTCATCAGTAATGCCGATGAATTACTCGCTCGCGCCACGGCCTCGCAGTTCGAACAGTTCCGCGAAGTCTTTCTCGCGGCCATGCCCGGGATGCGCGTGGACTCCGGAACGCCGCTGGTGATCCTGGCGGTGAAGGACGAGAAAACGCTGAAGTCGGTGCTACCGGAAAACTGGGAAAAACGAAGCACCGTGCGAACCGGTGGTTTTTTCCTGCGCGGACTGGGGAAAAACTACATCGTGCTTCGGCTGGACGCTGTCGGCGACACACCGTACCACATCATCTATCACGAATACGCTCACAACTTGATGAACATGAACTACGGCATCGTGCCCGTCTGGCTGAGTGAAGGGCTCGCCGAGTTCTTTGGCCACACCGTCATCAATGCCCGCGAAGCCGTCGTCGGCGTGCGCAGCGCAAACGAGCTGGCGCTCCTCCGCAAGACAAATCTTCTTGCGCTGGAAACATTTTTCGCCGTGGATTACGCCTCGCCATACTACGGAGAAGAAAACAAGACTACCCTCTTCTACGCTCAATCCTGGGCTCTCACACACTATCTAATGATGTCCGAGCAGGGCGCACGCCGCCCGCAGATTACCGGCTTCCTGCGCTTGCTGGAGCAGGACGTGCCTACCACGGATGCTGCTTCGCGGGCATTTGGCGATCTCGCAGTCCTTGCGCGCCAGCTCAATGCCTATGTCCACCAAAGAGTCTTCGCTTCGCTGCGGGTTCCCCGGCACGCCACTGCCGAGTATTCCAGTTACTTCTTGCGCGAAATCCCCCTCGCCGAGTCCCTCGCCATTCGCGCGGACATTCTGCTGCACAACGAACGCTTCACCGAAGCGCGCAAATTGCTGGACGACGCGCTCTGGCTGAACCCTGATCTGCCACTCGCCAGCGAGAGCATGGGCTTTTTGCTTTTCAGTCAAGGCGACCGCGCCGGTGCGGAGAAATGGTTTGCGGCCGCGGCGGAGCTTGATTCGCAAAACGCACTGGCTCATTTCTATCACGCGCTGGCCATGGCCCGTGAAGGCGAGGAGATTGGCGACTTCGAAGCCACGGAGAAGCACCTCCGCCGCGCTATTCAGTTGAATCCCGATTTCGCGCCCGCGTACTCCATGCTCGCGCTGGCGTACGCCACGCAAAACACGCGCCTGGAGGAAGCCCTGCGCCTGGCCCGCCGCGCCGTAGAGCTCGAGCCCGGCGCGTTCGAGCATCAGCTCCGCGTTGGCAATGTGCTGCTGCGCATGGAACGCGCCGACGAAGCGCAGCGCATTGCCCAGCGCGTGGCCGCCGCGGCCAAAACCGAAGTAGACCGCGCTGCTGCCACGGCGTTTCTCGAACAGGTGCGGAAAGTCAAGGAATTTGCAGCTCAGAAAGAAAAATATGAACGGCAGGTGGCCGCCGAACAAAAAGCCCTCGAAGAGCGCCGCCTGCAGCGCGCCGCACCGGCCACCAACTCGCGGGACGCCGGACAAGCTGCGGCGCCCGGCGATGCCAATGTCTCCCTCGAAGGAAACATCCGCTCCGTGGATTGTCCCAGCGGCAACGCACTCGATTTGACCGTCGAACACAGCGGGGGCACTTTCAAGCTACACTCCTCCAATTACCTCAATATCGAGTACTACGGCGCAGAGTGGCAGCCGCCCAAAGACTTCCAACCGTGCAAAGACCTTGCCGGTCTTCGCGCCCGAGTGACGTACCGCGTCGTAACCGGCCAATCCTTTGCCGGCGAAATCCTTGCCATTGAAGTCAAGAAGTGAGCAGGCCGCCGGCAGACAACTCTATGGGTCTGTCGAGCGCGAGGAATATCACCGCGGTTGACGGAAGCGCACGGATGCGTTACACACTTCTGCATGTTACCGTGCGCGTTAATTCTTGCTCTGCTCCTTGCCGGTGGAGCCGAAGCCACCGCCGGCGACAAGCCTGAATCCTGGATCGAAGTGCGCAGCCCGCACTTCCGCGTCATCAGCAATGCGGGAGATAAACAGGCGCGACGTACGGCCGGCCAATTCGAGCGATTCCGCGAAGTCCTTCGCAACACACTCCCCAAAGCTCGCCTGGACTCTTCCACTCCCCTGCTGATCATTGCGGTCAAGGATGAAAAGGGGCTGAAGACGCTGCTGCCTCAATATTGGGAGAAAAAAGGTTCCACGCACCCAGCCGGTTATTTCCTGCGCAGCCTGGGCAAGGACTTTGTTGTGCTGCGCCTGGACGTGACGGGCGAGAATCCCTATCAGGTCATTTACCACGAATATACACACAGCCTGATGGCGCTCAATTTCCAATCGTTACCCCTGTGGGTGAGTGAAGGCCTCGCCGAATTTTTCGGCCACGCCAATATCGACGACAAGGACGCGGGCACCGGGCGTCCCAGCGTCCAGCAAATCATGCTGTTGCGCGAAAACCGGCTGCTCCCGCTGGCGACCCTGCTCACCGCGGATCGCCAATCGCCCTACTACAACGAGGCCAATAAGACTTCCATGTTCTACGCGCAATCCTGGGCGCTCACCCATTATCTGATGATCGGCGACAAGGCCGTGCGGCAGCCTCAGTTCCTCAAGTATATCGGGCTGGTAGCGGATGGCGTTTCCGATCTCGAAGCGGCGCAGCGCACCCTCGGTGACTTGAAGCAGCTCGAACAAAAGCTTGAAGAATACGTTCACCTGGCGAGGTACTTCTTTCTGTCCGTCAAGCTCAGCGGCACCAGCGACGAAAAGCAATACGCCGCACGCGCTGTGCCCGAGGCCGAAGCCCTCGCAGCCCGCGGCGATTTTCTTATACACAGCCAGCGATTCGTGGAGGCTCGCCCCATGCTGGAGGAAGCCCTGCACCTCGACGCCAACCAGGGTCTTGCCCATGAGAGTATGGGTTTCTACTATTTTTGCCAGGGCAATCGCGAGGAGGCTGCCCGTCACTTTGCTGCTGCAGCGCGCCTCGACTCCGCCAACTACCTAGCGCACTATTACTCGGCGACGCTTGCCCCCGAATGGAATGACGGCGCGGGAGCCGACTCCGTGGAAACCCACCTGCGTAAAGCCATCGAATTGAACGCCGAGTTTGCGCCGGCCTATTCGGCTTTGGCAGGTCATTATGCGATGCGCGGAATCAAGATGGAGGACGCGCTCCAACTGGCCACCAAGGCCGCACAGCTCGAGCCTGGCGTCCTTGTGCACCACATCAATGCCGCCCGCGTTCTCTTGCGCATGGAGCGCGCCGAAGAGGCCGAGGGCGTCGCGCAGCGCTCCCTCAAAGCTGCACGCAACGACAACGACCGCACGATGATTCTAGACTTTCTCTCAGAGGCCACTCGCTTTAAGGAATACCAGGCACAGAGAAAACGCATCGAGGCAGAAGCCGCTGAATACAGGAAAAAGCGGGAAGAAGAAGCCGCTCGCCGCGAGCAGGAACTCAAAGCAGCCGAGGAAGCCGCGCGGGAGGAGCAAGTCGTCACCGCGAAAGGAAGTAAGCCGGGAAAATCAAGCACGGCTGCAGAGCGCCCTCCGTCCCGGCGCTCCACCGTGGAAGGCAAAGTCGCTGAGGTGACTTGCGGGCCTCCGGCCGCCATCTTCATCGCCGTGACCGCTGGCGGTAAGTTTGTGATCTTGCACGCGGACAATTACTTCAAAATCGAATTCTATTCAACCAACTGGAAGCCGCCCGAAAACTTTCAGCCCTGCCAGCATCTCACAGGCCTGATGCTGAAAATCACCTACCATGCCGTAGCGGGGAAACCTTATGTGGGGGATATCGTCTTAGTCGAAGTGAAGGATTGATTCTGTAGTGCGCTGAGCACTGCGAGTTTCGTATCTGAAGCGTGGATAGCTCGAGAGTTAGCAGCTGTGACAAATGAAAGGGGATTTTTGTTCGAAGGTACCGGTTTGGCATTTCCAGGCCCTGAGTAATCCGCATGCGACGCTTCGCCGCTTCCTTGCTTCTGCCCATCCTTGTTTGCGCAGGCGCCATTCTGCCCGAAAAGAAGTTAGACGGTTGGGTTCAGGTGGACACGCCGAACTTCCGCATCATCAGCAACTCGAATGCGAGCGAAGCCCGCGAAGTGGCTTACGGGTTCGAGCAGGCCCGTGCTGTTTTACACCAGTTGCTTGCGGGTCCCCGACCGGTTTCCGGGCGCCCTATCATTGTGCTGGTGGCCAAGGATGAAGCCACGGTGCGGGATATTTGGCCGGAAAAAGTGAGGACGCAGGACAACTCTCGCGGCGTGCTCTCTGTACTTGGCGCCGAAAAGATTTATTTCCTGATCCAAACTTCCGTCCAGGAGTTGTATCGCATCCAAGTATTCCGAGGAGAAGCCCTTCTCCCGCTCAGTCACCGCGCCCCTTTCCGTGCCTACGCGGAAATCTTCGTACCGTTGAACTACGGCCCGTTGCCGCTTTGGATGGAAAAGGGATTGCAGGCGTTCTATTCCAATTCCGAGCGGCTACGCGATCAGTTTCGCATCGGCGGGCCCCCACTGGAAGGGCTGCGTCAGAGCACGCGGGCGTTTCTGCCCATTGAAACCGTGCTGCGTGCCGATTCCCAAGCGCCACTCGTATACGACAGCGAAACGGCCCGTGGCTTCGCGAACGAATCCTGGGCACTCGTCCACTACATGAGAAATTCTCTGGACACTGCGCAGCCCAATTCGCTTGTAAAAGTGATCGATCAACTTCGAAATGGAACCGACATGCTCGACGCGTTCCAACAATATGTCGGCGATCCGCAGCAGTTGGATGAACGGCTGATCCCGTACCTGCAACGCCAGGGCGCGACCTCCCTGGCAATGGCAGTTCCACCTCGCGTCAAACTGAAGGAGATTCCCGTGCGCGCGCTTGCCCCGGCTGAGGTGGAGGCCGTTCTGGGTGATTTCTATTTGCAAGGCGGCTGGCGAGAGGCAGCGCGTCAACGGGTGACGGCCGCACTCCAAATGACGCCGGAGTTGCCTGCAGCGCTGGAGAGCCTGGCGTGGCTGGAGCACGTGGAAGGAAACGATCCAGCGGCGCTGGCGCGGCTCCAGCAGGTGCTTCGGCTGAATCCTGAAAGTTACATGGCACACTATTACTACGGCGCTGTACTAGCCGCGGCTGCGAAGGACGGAAAAGAGCTGGCTCTGTCGACAACTGAATTGCGCCGCGCCATCGCGCTGAATCCTGATTTCTCACCCACTTATCATTTGCTGGCTGGACTGCAATTAAAGACCGGTAAGAATCTGAACGAGGCTTATCAGAATGCCCAGCGCGCCATCCAACTCGATTTTGGCGCTCCCGAGTATTACCTGACGCTGGCGGAAATCCTGCTGGCCGGAGGACGCGTGGATCTGGCGCTTCCTAACGCAAAGCTCGCACAGATGGCTGCTCGGAAAAAAGAATTGCGTGATTCCGCGGCAGCGTTTCTGGAAAAACTGCCGAAACCGCGCGAAAGCGTGACGCAAGACGCGCCCGCTGTTCGGCCGAGCGCTCCACCGGAAGAATCCCCTTTCCGGCCCCAACTCAGCCGCCGCCCGGCCGCCGAGAGGTCCGCAATCGCCGCGGCCATTGCGAGGGATTTGTCGCAACGGACGGGAGAAGGGAGGATCGCTGAGGTCAGCTGCCATGCATTTGCGCTTGATTTAACGCTAGCACAGGCCAATTCGATTTTACGGCTGCACACCGACAATCTTGTGGAATTGATCTACCTGCCCGACCAGAATCGGCCATGGGATTTCGACCCATGCAAGAAACTTACAGAACGACAGGCGCGAGTGACCTATACACCGCGCACGGAAAAAGCCTACGACGGTGAAATCAGTTCCATCCAGCTACTGAAATAGGAATCAAATCCAGGCATTCGAAACACAAGCACCGACATGAGCTCACTACTTCTTTTCGTAGACCAGACGCCCGCCTACGAAGGTCATCTGGATCTCGGTGCGCAGAATTTGTTGCGGCGAGATTTTCGTCACATCGTTGGACAGCACAATGATGTCCGCCAACTGGCCGGCGGCGATGCGGCCCTTGTCCTTCTCCGCGTGCTCGGCGTACGCGGAACCTGCTGTGTATGCGCTGATACAGTCGTCCAATGAGATTTTTTCCTGCGGCTGCCAGCTTGACCCTGGCAGTCCTTCCACTTCGCGCGTCACGCAAGCGAACAGCCCACGGAAGGGCGTGATCAACTCAACGGGGTAATCCGTTCCAAATGCCAGGCGCGCGCCTACCCGCTGCATCCATTTCCACGCATATGCACCCTTCACGCGTTCCGGCCCCACGCGCTCCGCTGCCCAGCGGCTGTCCGTGGTTTGATGACTCGGCTGCATGGAAGCAATCACGCCGAGGGAAGCAAACCGCGGGATATCGGATGGCGCGACAATCTGCGCGTGCTCGATGCGGTGCCGCGGATCCCATCCGCTTACTGCATCCCGCGCCTGCCGCGCTTTCATGGCCGCCTCAAACGCGTCCAGCGCTGCACGGTTGGCACGGTCGCCGATGGCATGCAAATTGATCTGGAATCCAGCAGCGTCGCGCTCCACCGCCAACTGAGTCAGTCGCTCCTCCGTGATGTTCAGGATGCCGCTCGTGCTGGCCTGATCGGAGTAGGGCGCAATCATCGCCGCCGTCCGCCCGCCAAGTGCGCCGTCCACCACTCCCTTCAATCCCGCTGTGCGCAACCAGGGGTCCGTCGTGCCGCCGCTTTTTCGCATTTCTTCCAAACGGTCGAGCGGCGCAGTAAACGGTAGCCACTCCGAAATCCGAATGGGCAGCTTCCCTTCCTTCTTCAACTCGCCGTAGATCAGAAAATCATCCCAGCCGGAATTATCCTGAATGGAGGTCACTCCAAGGCTCGCCGCTTCCGCCAGCGCCAGTTGGATTCCTCGTCGCCGCTGTTCCGTGGAAAGCGGAGGCACCTTGCGAAATACCAGGCCCATTGCCCCGCCCTCCTTCAACATGCCCGTGGGCTCGCCGGAAGCATCGCGCTCAATTTCACCGGTGGCCGGATTGGGCGAGTCCTTGCTGATGCCCGCAAGACGCAGCGCCAACGAGTTGGCGATGGCTACGTGCCCGTCCACGCGATTGAAAATCATGGGATGCTCGGTGGACACAGCGTCTAAATCCTTCTTCGTCGGAAACGCTTTCACCGACCACAACGTGTGGTCCCATCCGCGCCCGGTGATCCATTCGCCCGGCTTGTACTCGTTCAGCCGCGCGCGGATGCGCTGCTGCAATTCGGCCACGCTGCGGCTGCCGTTCAGTGCCACAACCAGCTTAGACTGGCCACCGTTGGCCAAGTGCACGTGCGCGTCATTGAAACCGGGCATGGTGAAGCGTCCGCGCAAATTCACCACGCGAGTATTCGGTCCCACCCAGGCCTGGATCTCCTTCGAAGTCCCCGTCGCCACAATGCGCTCGCCGCGCACCGCCACTGCTTCCACGCGCGACCGTGCGGCGTCGCCCGTGTAAATCACTCCGCCGGTGAGGACTAGATCCGCGAATTCCCTGGACTGTGGCGGCTGTGCAGCCAGCACGCTGTTCTGCGTGGGCGCAAACCAGCAGAAGGCGCCAACGATCACCTCGCCCGTTGCCGTCCAAACACTGCGCGTATCAACGGCCGCGGAATTCCCGTGCCATGCGCCCGAAAGGGCCGCGACAATCGGCATCCCGCACAAAAACAATATGGCCGCTGTTCGTCTTGTCATGTTCACTCTTCCACTCCAGCAACCGCAAGAAGTGTCAGCAGAAGCCGTTTCAGCCCGACTTCCCTTCCCACTGGCTCGAACCATTCATTCAGCGAGTGTGCTCCACCGCCTCGCCCTCCGCCGCCCAGGGCAATCGCGGGGATTCCCAGCGAGAGCGGGATATTCGCATCGGTGGAAGAGCGCTCCAGGCGCGATCGTTGTCCCAAATGGCGATCCGCGCTGCGCACGGCTTCGAGCAGGAACGAATCCGCAGGGAGTTGCCCGCCAGGCCGCGCTCCGATCACGCTTACTTTCAATTTCAGAATTTCCGCGGAGTTATGCACCGCGCCACGTTCCCGTGCGGCAACCATCTCTTCTTCGATGCCGGTCTGGAGCGATTCACGCAACGCATTCTCCAGCCGGTCGAGTTCTGGATCCGACTCCGACCGCAGGTCCACCTTGATGGACGCGTGGTGCGGGATGGAGTTCACCGATGTGCCGCCGTCGATCAGCCCCACATTGAAACTCGTCCGCGGGCTTTCCGGCACTTTTACTTTCACGAACCGCGCCACACCCCTGCTCAGCGCGTGGATGGGGTTGGGCAAACCAAAATCCGACCAACTGTGGCCGCCCGGCCCTTCCACCACTGCCTCCATACGCCGCGAGGCCAGGGCCATGGTCGTCACGTGGTCGCTCGAGGCACCGTCAATGGCGATGACCGCGCGCAGCCGCCCGCGATAGGTCTCCACCAGTTTGCGCATGCCTCGCAGGTTGCCTTCACCTTCCTCGCCCACGTTGGCGGCAAGCACGATGGTGGCATGCGTTCGCACCTTGCCTTCGTGCAGCGCGCGCGCTACCGCCAGCAGAGCGGCCAACCCGCTGCAGTTGTCCGAGATGCCCGGTGCGAGCAGCCGCCCGCGCTCTTTCCGTACGTGCACATCGGTGCCCGGAGGAAATACCGTGTCGAGATGCGCTGAAATCAGCACCACATCTCTATCTTTCGCTTCGCGTCGCCCACGCGCGCCGGCCCGCTCGCAGACGATGTTGCCGACTTCATCCGGGCGGCACCTCAGTCCCGCTTCCTCTAGCATCTTTTTCAGCAACACGCCGCGCCGCGCTTCTTCGAACGGCGGAGCCGGCGTCTCGGTCATGCGGATGTGCTGCTCGGTAACCCAATCCGTGTTGCGCTCGAGCCACGTGATGGCCCGCGCCACGCGTGGCCCCTGGGCAAATTGCGGCCCAGGCGAGGGCATGGCAGTAGCGGCTTGGGCCGTAAGGCTGGTCATGAATGCAAAAAGCCAGGCTAGGAGTAGTGTCACCGTCTTGAATCTAACTTTTTGGCTGCGATACCTGCCGCCCATCATTTCCGTCCCTCGGTATCGCTTGGGACAGTCAAAAGTTGCGCGGCACTGCGCATCATCGGTTGGCCGGGTTGCTGGCCCCCGCCACGGACAGAATTTCATCCTCCGTCATCACCCGCGTGGCTTTCTTTGCGGCGCTGAAGACGCGATCTACGACGTCTTCGGTGGCCGGGATGCCTCGCTTTTCGAGCCAGAAAATTACGTTGGAGCGCCCGCTCATCGGTCCGATTTCGATTACTTGGTCCAACCCAAACAGGTTGGACGGCACGCCGCTATATACAGAATTCGCCAGCAGCGGATCGTTTTTCTTGTATGCCTTGATGATGGCTGCTGCGTGTACGCCTGTCGCCGTGCGGAAGGCATCTCGCCCGATCACCGGATAATTCGGTGGGATGGTCGTATGCGTCGCGCGCGCCACCTTCTCGCAATATTCCTTCAACCGCGAAAGGTCGCGGTCAATCAGTCCCATCAGCTTCAGGTTGACGAGCATCAATTCCATCGGCGTGTTGCCCACGCGCTCGCCCAGCGAATTGGCGGCCGCATGCACCTGGTCCGCGCCGCCCATCAGCGCCCCAAACGAATTGGCGATGGCCAGACCGCGGTCACAGTGACCGTGCCAGTCCACGCGGATGCCCCCGCCCGCCGGCTTGATCACTTCGTCGACCACGAACTTCACCAGGTTGAATGCGCCGCGGGGCGTGGCGTGCCCCACCGTGTCGCACAGCACAGCGGCCTTTGCGCCGCAGCGGATGGCGGTGGTGTACAGCATCTTCACCGTTTCCGGGTCGGTGCGCATGGTGTCTTCGGTCACGTACATCACCGGCAAGCCTTGTGCCACGGCGAAGGTCACCGCTTTCTCGGTGGTGCGCTGCAAATGCTCGACCGTCCAGTCCTCCGCCAGCCGGCGGATGGGGCTCGAGCCCAAAAATGTGGCGGCCTCGATGGGTATGCCCGCCCGCTGAGAAATCTCCGCAATCGGGCGAATGTCGCTCTCCACCGTACGCGCCGCACAATTCGGACGAATCTTCATCTTCGCGCGCGCAATTTCTTTGGCTAGCGCTTCGGTATCCGCGTACGCTCGGGGCCCCGCTCCGGGGAGCCCGATATTCACCGTGTCGATTCCCAGCGCTTCCATCAAGTGCAGGATTTCAATTTTCTCCGCGATGGTCGGGTCGTGCACAGAGGGATTTTGCAAGCCGTCGCGCAACGTTTCGTCGTCGAGCATCACCTTGCGCCCGGGAGCGATTTCCGGCCCGGTGAACACGTTCCAGTCGTGAATGTATTCGCTGTAGTTCATCGCCATCTAATATCGAAGCGTAAAACTCCGCGGCAATTCGTTCAGGTCCGGCTTGTAGAGCGTCTTACAAAACTCGCAGCGGTAAATCTCCGCTTTCTTTCCAATCAGCGCAGCAATCTCTGGCGGGAAATCGTACCAGCGCTTCAGGTGCCCGCAACAGACCTTGCCTTTCTCGTCCTTTTCGTCGCAGGCCCGCTGCCTGCATTTTTTGATCTTCACTTTCGGAGCTGCCGGTGCGACAGGTGTGGCCGTTTCAGACATTGAGTTGCCCTCGCTCGATGGCACGCGCAAGCGCGCCTTGCTCGTTCAAATCCGGTGCCCGCGGAAAATCGTTTTCAGCGCTCCGCGTGCGCTGCGCATGCGCTCGCGGAAGGTCGGCGCAAATAACATCTCGAGAAAACGGTCCGCGGCAACAGCCAATTCCTCGCTGTAACCGTACCACCACGATTTTGGAACACGCGGCAGCCGGTCCACATCCACGTACTTTACTTGAACCAGTGCGAGAAGGCCAAGCTTGGAATGCGTGCGCCCCCAGCCGCTGGCTCCGCGCCCGCCGTGGGGCGCTTCGCAAATGGCGAAATAACTGGCCACGTCGTTCACCATCACCGTACCCACTTTGAGCTGTCCGGCGATTTCCCGCGCGCGCCGGTTGTCTCGCGTCCACACCGTCGCGCCGAGACCGAAGTCTGAATCGTTCGCCAGCCGCACCGCTTCGTCAGCGTCCGCCACCGGACAAATTGTCATCACCGGCCCGAAGGTCTCCTCCTGCATCAGCAGCATCGAGTGGTCCACGCCGGTCACGACCGTCGGCTCGAAAAAGCACTCGCCTAAGTCATCGCGTCGCGCCCCACCGGTCAGCACACGCGCGCCGCGCTTCACGGCATCGTGCAATTGCTCCTCTACTCGCACCACCTGCCCTGCGCGAATCATCGGGCCAATTTCCGTGTCGCCGTCGAGCCCGGCGCCGACCTTCAATTTCTTTGTCTTGGCCACGCAGAGCTCGGTGAATCGCTCCGCCACGCTTCGTTCCACATAAAGCCGCTCAACGGAAAGGCACGCTTGCCCACAATTCGTAAAGCTGCCCCACACAGCGGCGCTCGAAGCAATTTCCAAGTCCGCGTCGGACAGCACGATCATGGCGTCTTTTCCGCCCAACTCGAGCACGCAGGGAATCAGCTTCCGTGCGCACGCCTCCGCCACGCGACGGCCGGTAGCCACGCTACCGGTAAACACGACTTTTTCTGGCCCGGCTTCAACCAACGCTGCGCCAACGTCTCCCTTGCCCTGGAGGATTTGCAGCACACCCGCTGGCAAGCCCGCCTGCTCGAACAACTCTCCCACCAGCGCACCGCACCAAGGCGTCAGCTCCGACGGCTTCAGAACGACAGCGTTGCCCGCTACAATTGCCGGAATCAACACCCCGAACGGAATGCTGATGGGAAAATTCCAGGGTGAAATAACGCCCAGCACGCCCCACGGCTCGTACTGCAGCCATCCGCTCTTTGCTTTCACTGCGAGACTATGGTGCGGCACGCGCTTGGGACGCAGCATCCGCGGCGCCTTTCGCGAGTAGTAGTCCGCTGTATCAAGGATGAGCATGATTTCCGCAAGGAGGGACTCCACCCGCGGCTTGCCCGCCTCGCGCGTGATGACTTCGGCAATTTCCTGCCGCCGCGCAAACAGCACGTCGCGTAGCCGCCGAAGCAGCGCACAGCGCTCGCGCAGCGGCCTGCGTGCCCACTCCATCTGCGCCTGCCGCGCGCGCTGCAGCACGCCGGCCACGTCGCCGGGCGGCGTTACCTCAAAGCGCGCGATCACTTCCCCGCTGGCCGGATCAATGGACTCCAAAAAGTGCGCACCGGCTGGCGAGTGCTTTAGTTCTGCTGTGGTTGGAACGGACGAAGCCACCATGGATCTCCGATTCTACCAGAGAATGAAAACAACTTTTCCATCACACAAAACCGTCAACCCTTCCACACGTCCGGATACTCCACGTTGATCAGGCACAGTCCTTGCGGGGGCATGGTCATGCCGGACTTCGAGCGGTCGCGCATCTCAAACAGAACCGTTAACTCTTCCGGTTTCAGCTTTCCCTTCCCCGCTTCGAACAGCGTGCCCACCATCTTACGCACCATGTATCGCAGGAACGACTTACCGCGCACCCGGAAAATCAGTTCTTCGCCCACTCGGAGCACTTCCGAGGAATAAATCACCCGCACCGTCGTGCGATCCTTGTCCACTTCCTCCGAGCCGCTCGACGCGGCGAACGAAGTAAAGTCGTGCTCGCCTTCGAACAGGCGCGCCGCTTTCATCATGGTTGCTTCATCGAGCGGAAACGGGTAGTGCAGCACGAAGCGCCAATCGAACGGCGGAACCACGCGCCCGCGATAGATGCGGTACTCGTACGTTTTCGCCAGAGCATTCCAGCGTGCATGAAAATCCGGGCCCAATTCTTCCGCCGCGACCACGCGGATCGTCGCCGGTAGCAGCGCGTTGAAGGCGCGTTGATGCTCCGTGGGGGTCAACTCCGACCGGGCCTTGAAGTTCACCACTTGTCCCCGCGCGTGCACACCCGCGTCTGTCCGCCCGGCGGCGTGAATCTGGATGTGCTCTTGTGTAATCTTTCGCAGGACGTCGGTCAGCGCGCCTTGAATCGTGGCTTGCCCCGGCTGGGCCTGCCAGCCGTGAAAGTCCGTGCCGTCGTAGGCGAGGGTCATCTTGATGTTGTGCATGCGCGAGAGATGATACAGCAAGACGCGGGGATGAGAATGTACGGAGGAGAACCCGTTCAGGCAACAGTGCGCGAAAGGCGGCTGCCCGGGCGCACCGCCTGACTCCCCGTGCGGCATTGCGGGCACTGCGACGCTTCGTAGCTCTCGGCTTTCATTTCGAGCAAGGCTTCCGCGCGCACCGGAAACTCGAGGCGGCCGTTGCTGCGGTCGATCAGCGCGCCCACAGCGATCACCCGCCCACCGGCCTGTTCGATCACGCGCATCGTCTCCGAGGTGGACCCGCCCGTCGTCCATACATCTTCGACCACCAATACCGATTCCTTCGCGGTTAATTCAAAACCGCGTCGCAAGGCCATGCGCCCCGTCGAATCGCGCTCCACGAATACCGCGCGGCAGCCGATGGCACGTGCCACTTCGTGTCCCAGGATGATGCCTCCCAGCGCCGGAGAAGCCACCACCTCTATTTTCAAGTCGTGGAACTCGGCGGCTAGGGCTCTCCCCAGTTGCTCCGCATGTTTGGGATGTTGGAGTACCAGCGCGCACTGCACATACGTCGTACTGTGGCGGCCCGAAGACAGCTCGAAATGGCCTTGCCGGATAGCTCCCACATTCTGGAACAGTGTCAAAAGCTCTTCCGGCCGCATGAGCATCTCCGCAGTCGAGCTGGCGCAGTCCCGATCCCGAGGCTTCGGGACTCGGGATTCGCGGCGAAGCCTATCCGCGGCGGCAATTATTGTCAAGGAAAGCAGCCGGGTGCTACACTGGCTTGTTTCACGTAGCGCACGAACTGTTCGCAGGCGGACAGTGGCATCCCGTTTTTGCGATTCCCGGGCAGACCAAAGGCTGCTAAGTCCGTCTAAACAAGCGGTTCCGAGTGGCCAGCGCCGTGCAGTCTGTAAATAGGCCGCCGCAAACGAAGTAATTAACTGCAAAGGACCCAGTCAAAAAAATTGACTGCAAACGGCGCAGTCGAGAAAATTGAAACAAATTGGGACTCCCGGACGTTTAAGTTCTATGACGGGTTGGGTACAAGTTTGAGTTGGATGATTCCGCCGAAGGAGAAGGTCAACATGACAGTTAGGCACTTTTTCAGGATCACAGCTTTTGTGCTGGTGACAGGGGCGCTGGTGGCCGCGCCGGCGTTTGCTCAGCAGACGCCTACCATCAAGATCGACAAGGGCCCAGACTATTCGCGGGGCAAGACGAACCCGGTGACCGTCTATACGCCGATTCGGGTTGCTTCGCAGGTGCTTACCAATTCGCCGCGCGTCGATCAGTTGATTCAGAACGGCGAATTGCGCCTCACGCTGCAAGATGCCATTTCGCTGGCGTTGGAGAATAATCTGGACATCAGCGTGCAGCGCTACACCCCTTGGCTTTCTGATTTGGACTTGCTGCGCACCAAGGCCGGCCTGGGTACCGCCGCAGGCACGTTTGATCCGCGGCTGACGTCCACCATGTCCTGGCAGCGCGCATCCAACCCCATCAACAACCCGATTTTGGCTGGCACAACCATCGCCCTTGCCGCGATTACCAACAACAGCGCACAAGCCAACATGTCGCTCACCCAGGGGTTCCACACCGGCACCAGTTATGCCATCACCTGGAACAACAACCGGCAATCGACCACATCGCCCGGAGCGATCGTCAACCCCTCGGTGTCGTCCACGCTGAGTCTCGGGTTTTCGCAGCCCTTACTGAACGGCTTCGGATTCGTGTCCAACATGCGCTTTATCCGTATTGCGCGGAACAACAAGCGCATCGCTGACCTCACCTTCACCAATCAGTTGATCGTCACCGTCAGCGCAGTGCAAAACATGTATTGGGACCTGGTGTTCGCTCGCGAAGACGTCAAGGTGAAACAGCGCTCCGTGGAACTCGCGGAAAAGCTCTATAACGACAACAAGCGACAGGTTGAAATCGGCACCCTGGCTCCCATTGAAGTCGTCCGTGCGGAAGCCGAAGTCGCCCGAACGCGTCAGGACCTCATCGTCGCCCGGACTTTTTTGCTCCAGCAGCAGACCCTGCTCAAGAATGCGGTAACCAAGAACGTGATGGATGCCACCTTGCAGACCATCGAAATTGTTCCCACGGACGTCATTTCCAAGCCACCTGCGGTGGAAGCGGTCACCCTCGCCGATGCGGTGAAGGAAGCCTGGGAGAAGCGCCCGGACATCCGCCAATCGCAGATTGATCTCGAGAGCCGTGGCATCACCACCCATGCCACGCGCAATGCCCTGCTTCCGACACTCAACTTGAACGGCCAATTCAGCGGCACCGGGCTGGGAGGCAACTCCAAGAGCACGGTCACGACCCCAACGGGCACGTTTTCCAGCACGGGCGTTCCCATCGTGGACGCCAATGGTGTTCCCATTCTCGTGGGTGGTATTCCGACGTTCGGGGGCCGTGCAAATAGCACGACGACCACTTCAATCATTCAGGGCGGATATGGCGATTCGCTGAACACCTTGCGCCAATTCGATTTCCCCACCTATGGCGTCTCGATCAACCTGACAATCCCCATCCTGAACCGTGCGGCACAAGCGGATAACGCCCAGGCCATCCTGCTGCAGCGCCAGGCGGAAACCAGCTTTAAGCGCCTGCAGAACTCCATCATCGTGGAAGTGCGTAACGCGCAAATTGCTCTCGAACAAAACCGCGCGCGCGTCGAAGCGGCGCAGAAGTCTCGCGAGCTGGCCGAGCGCACACTGGACGCCGAGCAGAAAAAGTACCAGCTTGGCGCTTCCACCATCTTCTTCGTCATTCAGGCGCAGCGCGACCTGGCCGCCGCACAGAGCGCCGAAGTCAGCTCCCTGGTGGCGTTGACCAAGTCCAAGGTGGATTTCGAGAAGGCCCTTGGGCGCACACTCGAAGTCAACAACATCTCAATGGCCGATGCCAAATCCGGCGAAGTCAACAAAGTTCCGCTCATCCCCGGCACGCCCACTTCCGAGTTGGTCGGCGAGCGCGTCAAGTTCTGAACGCTTGCTGTTCATTTCAGCAATCTGCTGGAATGGCCCGGCGAACTCACTCGCCGGGCCGTTTTCTTTGTTGTAAGATGGTTTTTCCAAGGGGGAGCTGCCCGGATGAGCGACACCACAAAACGAAGCAGCACGTTGACCGCTGAAAGCGCGGGGAAACGCAAGCCTTCCGCTCGCGAATTGGAGTGGGAAGAAAAAACGCTGAACCCCACTCTCGCCAAGTCTCCCGAGCGTGCTGCCGAATTCACCACCACTTCTTTGCATCCCATTCGTCGCCTGTATACGCCGGCGGATCTCGCCGGCTGGGATGCGGACCGCGACCTCAGTCTCCCAGGCGAGCCGCCTTACACGCGCGGCATCCACGCCACCATGCACCGAGGCCGCCTGTGGACCATGCGCCAGTTTGCCGGCTTTGGCACTGCTCAGGACACTAACCAGCGCTTCCGCTACCTTCTCGCGCAAGGGCAGACCGGTCTATCCGTCGCCTTCGACCTGCCCACATTGATGGGCTACGACTCCGACCACGCCCTCGCCGAAGGCGAAGTCGGCAAGTGCGGCGTGGCCATCAGCTCGCTCGCGGACATGGAAGTGCTCTTCGACCAGATTCCCCTCGCCGATGTCACCACCTCGATGACCATCAACTCCCCCGCCGCGGTCATCTGGGCCATGTACCTCGCCGTCGCCGAAAAGCAGGGCGCTGACTGGAAAAAAGTCGGGGGCACCATTCAGAACGACATCCTCAAGGAATACATTGCGCAGAAGGAATACATCTATCCGCCTGAGCCTTCCATGCGGCTGGTGATCGACACGTTCGAGTTTGGCGTCAAGCACACGCCGAAGTTCAATTCCATTTCCATCAGCGGCTACCACATTCGTGAGGCGGGCTCCACTGCCATTCAGGAGCTGGCCTTCACGCTGCGCGACGGCATTGAGTACGTGGATTGGGGCGTGCGCCGCGGCCTGCAGTTGGACGAATTTGTGCCGCGTCTCTCCTTCTTTTTCAATGCGCACAACGATTTCTTCGAAGAGATCGCTAAGTACCGCGCCGCACGTCGCATCTGGTACACCACGATGCGCGAGCGCTATGGCTCAAAGTCGCCGCGCTCCTGCGCGCTGCGCTTCCATACGCAGACGGCCGGCTGCTCCCTCACCGCGCAGCAGCCGTACAACAACGTGGTGCGCACAGCCATTCAGGCGCTTGGCGCCGTGTTGGGGGGCACGCAGTCGCTGCACACCAACTCACTCGACGAGGCCTGGGCCCTGCCCACGGAGTTCGCCGCCACCGTCGCTTTGCGTACCCAGCAGATCATCGCGCACGAAAGCGGCGTCACCAACACGGTGGACCCGCTCGGCGGTTCTTATTTCCTGGAGACGCTCACCAACGAGGTGGAAGAAGGCGCGTGGGACTACATCAAGAAGATTGACGCATTGGGCGGCATGGTCGCGGCCATCGAACGCGGGTTTCCCATGCGCGAAATCGCCGAGGCTTCCTACCGCTACCAGATGGCCGTGGACAAAAAGGAAAAAATCATCGTGGGCGTGAACGACTATGTCACCGGCGACAACCCTATCGACATCCTGCAGATTGACGAAACCGTTGCGCACCGACAGGCCGCGCGCTTGAAGAAGCTCCGTGCGGAGCGCTCCAGCGACGAAGTGGCTCGCCGCCTCGCCACCCTGCGCAAGGCCGCCCAGGGCACCGAAAACCTTATGCCGCACATCTACGACGCTGTGAAGGCCTACGCCACACTCGGCGAAATCTGCGACGCCATGCGCGACGTGTTCGGAACGTACGAAGAAGTTGCCGTCACTTAGAACACCTATGCCGGCGCCTATTCTTCTGCCCACACCCGCCCCGTCCAGAATCTCCACCGCCACCTACGCTCATTCGGGGCATCTCTGGGAGTCCGAACACTCCGAGAGTAAGGGTCTCTCCGAAGCGCTCGTCGCCGACATTGTGGCCCTAGTTTTGAAACGTCGCGGCTATTCGCTCCGCGTCCGCGCGAAGAGCCAGACGGGGCCGGACGTCGAAGCGGTCTCTCCAAAGGGCCGGCGTATAGTTGTCGAGGCCAAGGGAGAGGGCAGGAACTCGGATGCTTCCTACACTCTCTTTGTTACGGCGCTGGGCCAGATTCTCTTGCGCATGAACAGTGAAGACACCACCTTCGTCGTCGCCCTGCCCTGGCACAAGCGCAATGTGGATCTCCTTCGCAAAGTTTCCCGGCAGCTATGCCGCAGGCTCAGCTTGGAGTTCTGGCTCGTCGCACCGGCATCAGGCAAGCACGACTATCAAGTGGGCATTCTCCCCTGCGATGTGGATTGAGGCCTGAACTTTGACGAAGGGACTTCTGCTGTTACTCTCTTCCCTGTGTCAGTTGATCGGGTCGTACACCAGATCGTAGTCGTCGGGGTCAGAGCTTGACGTGGAGCGCCCGGGACACAGCTTGAGTGATACCAGCTTTCCGCCCTAAAAAGGACACTCCAAGGACACTCCGATGACTACGAAACACTCTCAAAAATGCCTGGCAGCCCTGCTTGCGGTTCTTCTGTTGCCTCTGCTGGTCACAGCCCAATCGGAAAAAACCAGGAGCGGGTTCGTCACCACGGCGGATAGGGTGAAGATTCATTACTTGGAGGCCGGGCCAAAGCAAGCCGCGGCCCCTGCCATTCTCTTCGTCCCCGGCTGGACCATGCCCGCGTGGATCTGGGAAAACCAGATCGCACACTTCTCCAAGACGCATCGCGTCATCGCCATCGACCCGCGCGGGCAGGGTGAATCCTCCAAGCCGACCGAGGGCTATTTCCCGGCCGCGCGCGCCCGCGACATCAAGGCCGTCGTGGACCAGCTCAAGCTCGCCCCGGTCGTTCTGATTGGCTGGTCCATGGGCGTGGGCGAAGTCGTTGCTTATGTGGACCAGTTCGGCACCGCCGACCTCGCCGGCATTGTTCTAGTGGATGGTTTCACGGGCGGCGACTTCGACGCCCAGACGACAGCCATGATCCTCAACTTCGCGGGGATGTTTCTGAAGGACCGAGTGAAGTTCGCTGACGCCTTCGTGCGCAGCATGTACAAGAAGCCGCAGGCGGAGGCATACCTCCAACGGGTGATTGCGGCGTCAAATCAGACGCCGACGAGCGCGGGTGCAGCGCTGTTCCTGGGCATGATCACCACCGACACGCGGGCGGCGCTGGGGAAGATCGACAAGCCGACGCTGATCACGATCGCTGCGGGAAGTCCCTGGGACGCGGTGTATACGGATATGCAGAAGCGCATCCCCGGCGCGCGCCTGGAAAAATTTGACGGCGCCGGCCACGCCCTATTTGTAGATGTCGCCGACAAATTCAATGCGCTGCTGGATGAGTTTCTAAAGCCGCTTTCGCGTTAGGCCGCAAAGTCGCAATCCTGATTCCTCGGGATCGTGCCACTACCCAGATGTCGCAGTTTGCAGTATTCTCTCTTCGCCATGAGTGAGAAAAAGATTCGCGTCTTGATTGCCAAGCCCGGCCTCGACGGCCATGACCGCGGCGCCAAGATTGTCGCTCGCGCCCTGCGCGACGCCGGCATGGAAGTCATTTACAGCGGTCTCCGCCAGACTCCGGAGATGATTGCCGCCACCGCCATCCAAGAAGATGTGGATGTGATTGGCCTTTCCATTCTCTCCGGCGCGCACAACACCTTGTGCCCTCGGCTTCTCGGGCTCCTTGCTGAAAAAGGCATGACCGATGTCACCGTGCTCATCGGCGGCATCATTCCCGAGGCGGACATCGCAGTCCTAAAAAAGGCCGGCATCGCCGAAATTTTTCTTCCCGGCACGTCCACGCAGGACATCGTCAAGTTTATCCAGGACCGCATCGCCCAGCGCCAGCAGGCCTAGCGGCGGTGGACTCCTCCGTCCGTTTCGATTTGCGCGGCCCCGTGCTTCTGATTTCTCTCGACAGTCCCGACCGGTTTCCCCGACTCACTCGCGCCGTCCTCCGCGAACTGCTTTCCCGCTTTGAAAGCATTCCCGCAGATTCCGCAGTCCGCGCTGCCGTCATCACCGGCACGCCGCAATCGTTTGCCGCGGGAGCCGACCTCGAGGAAGTCAGCGCGCTCAATCCTGTAGAGGCATTGCGCTTTTCTGCATTGGGCCAGTCGTTGATGCGCGCGATTGAATCCTGTCCCAAGCCGGTGGTCGCCGCCATCCGCGGCTACTGTCTCGGTGGCGGGTTCGATTTGGCGATGGCGTGCCATATGCGCATCGCCGGCGATGACGCGCGCTTCGGACATCCGGGTGGCTCGCTGGGAATTATTACGGGCTGGGGTGGCACTGCGCGCCTGCCGCGAATTGTGGGCCCAGCGCGCGCAGTGGAGTTACTCACCAGCGGAAGAATCATTGACGCCGCCGAAGCCCACGCGTGGCGTCTCATCAGCCGCGTTGTGCCGCCCGCGGACGTGCTCGCCACGGCAACCGATCTTGCTCAGCAAGCAAAGCGCTGAATCATTTTTTCACTGGCGCCCGAACTTTGCGCGCTGCTGGTAGTTGCGCTTTTGCTCCTGGTGCACCTTCTTCCATTTCTTTTCCTCGGCCGATTGTAATCCTGCGTCCTGCTTCCGCGCCTGGAACTCCAGCTCGCGCTCAAGCTTTCGTAAATTCTCCAGCCGCTCTGCGTCGAGCGCCCCGACTTCGATAGCCTGCCCCACCGCGCAGCCCGGCTCCTCCTGGTGACTGCAATCACGGAATCGGCACCCGCTCGCGAAGGCGGCAATGTCTTCAAAGGCGCGCTCCAGTCCGGACTCCGCATCCCACAGTTGCAGCTCGCGCATTCCCGGCGTGTCGATCATCATCCCGCCGTAAGGCAGAATCACCAGCCGCCGCGTTGAGGTGGCGTGTTGCCCGCGATCATCGTCTTCCCGGACAGGCTTCGTGGCCAGCGCTTCCCTGCCCAGCAGACGGTTAATCAGCGTGGACTTTCCGACTCCGGACGAGCCCGCCAGCGCCACCGTCCGCCCTGCGCAAAGATACGTTGCCAGCGCGTCAAGGCCTTCGCCGCTGAAGGCACTGAGCACGTGTACAGGCACACCCATGGCCACGGATTCCATTTCCGCCGCGCGTTGCGCTGCGTCCTCGCACAAATCGGACTTGGTCAGCAGTACCACGGGATTCGCGCCGCTTTCCCACACCATGGCCAGGTAGCGCTCGATACGACGAATGTTGAAGTCGCGGTTGAGTGAGCTCACTACAAAGATGGTGTCCAAGTTCGCGGCGATCACCTGCTCTGCGGCGGCCCGCCCTGCAGCTTTCCGCGACACCTTGCTCCGGCGCGGCAGCACGCATTGAATCGTAGCGCGGCTCTCGTTTTCGCGTGGAGCGATTACCACCCAATCGCCCACGGCCGGAAAGCCTTCGCGGGACTGCGCCGCAAAGCGCAGACGCCCGGCAAGGTTGGCCAGAATTTCGCAGGTTTCACCGCGCACGCGGTAAGCATCTTTCAGTTCTTCCACCACCCGCGCCGGACACACGCCACCTTCATCCCTAGTTCGAAACTCGTTCTCAAAAAACTCGTTCCATCCCAAATCGGAAAGCGAAATCACGGAAGTCTCCTTGGCCCGCCGTTGACGGGCGCGGCTTGTCTCCAGTTCTGCCGACGGGCTTATCCCGTCCGGTCGCAACCGGACACACAAAGTTATAGTTGTGCGTGAAAAATGCAGGAGACGAAGGAAAGTGCTGCTACCGCTGACAGCTTATTTTCAGGCGAGCGGAGACAGCCCATTCCTTCGCGTTGGCGACAAGGACAATCACAGGCCTACCTCCGAGTGAGATGGTCCCGCAGAGCGGGACGCCAACCAGTCTACCGAATCGCCACAGACAGGTCAAAAACTCTTTTTGTGGCGGATGTCGGCTCTTACTTCTTCACGTTTCCGTCCACGTCGCGGATTTCCACCGGCCCCAGGTTCAACTTGGCCAGTTCCGGTTCGATCTTTGCTCGGTCACCCACGGCAATGACAATCAGTTCGCCGGGGACGAAATATTTCCTGGCCACCGCCTGCGCGGCGGGCGGCGTCACGCCCAAAATTTGCGCCGGATACTTTGCATAGTAGTCCAGGCCCAGCTCATAGACGTAGATGTTGGAATAGCTGCCCGCGGCGCTCGCGCTGGTTTCGAAATCGCCGGGAATCGACCGCACCAGTGAGTCTCGCGAGCGGTCCATCTCCTCCGCAGTGGGCAGCTCGGTGGTCATGCCGCGGATTTCCTTCAGCGCTTCGCTCACCGCCGGGGCCGTGACGTCCGTGCGCACGCCGGAGCCCACAAAGAAGGGGCCCGCGGACCGCCGGAAAACAAACGTGGAATATGCGCCGTAAGTGTACCCGTGCTGTTCGCGCAGGTTCATGTTGATGCGGCTGCTAAACAGACCGCCGAGGATGTTGTTTATCACCGACAGCGCCGCATAATCCGACGAAGAGCGCGGCGCTCCGATGTGCACCACGCGGATCTCCGTCTGCGGCGCTCCCGGCTTGTCCACCAGGATGAGGCGCGCCTTCGTGGTGCCCGGGTTTCCGAGCGCGGGCCGCGCCGGGGTGCCGCGCTGCCAGCCGCCAAAGGCTTTTTCCGCCATGGCTTTCAACTCCACCGCGGAAATGTTTCCGGCCACCACTAGCGCTGCGTTATTGGAGACGAAGTTTTGTTTCCAGAATGCCACCATGTCTTCGCGCGTGATGCCCTGGATGCCCTGCAACGTGCCGATTTCGCGGAAGCCATACGGGTGCTGCGCGCCGAAAAGCGCCGCTGCCGTCACGCGGCTGGCGATGATCCCCGGGTTATCGCTCTCCTGCACCAGTTGCCCCGTGCGGATTTTGCGCTGCCGCTCGATTTCTTCTGCTGGGAAACTCGGCCGCAGCACGACGTCCGCCGCCACGTCCAGCAGGGCCGCAAAATTCTTCTTCAGCGACCTCACTGTGACGTAGGCGGAGTCCATGCTGGAACCCGTTCCCAGCGTGCCGCCCAACCGCGCTACCTCGTCGGCGATTGCCAACGAGCTGCGTGTTGCGGTGCCCTCGCTGAGCATGGTCACTGCGAAGCTCGCCAGTCCCGGTTTTTCCGGTGGGTTGGAGTCGCTTCCGCTTCGCACCACCAGGTTGGCCGCCACCACCGGCAATCCGCGCCGCTCGCTCAAGATCACCGTCAGGCCGTTTGCCAGTTGAAAAGTCTGCGGCACGGGAAGGTTGAGTGCGCGAGTCGGCCCGGGCTTAGGATTCTGCTCGCGCCACGCTTCGTTCGCGTTCATCGATTCGGCGCCCGTGCCGGCAGCTACGTTCTCTGCCTTGGGAGTCGGAACCTCCGCACCCAAGTTTTGCTCGCCCGGGATGCCGTGGATTACCGCGCGCGCGTTCGCCTTCAAGTACTGCTGGGCCAGTTTTTTCACCGAATCCGGAGTGATGGCGCGATAGCGCTGGATGTCTTTGGAAAGAAAATCCGGCGTGCCCAGGTAATGGTTGTAGCGGTTCAACAGGTCCGCCACGCCGCCAAACCCGCCCAGCGTCTCGAGTCCCTGAATAATGCGGGTCTCGATGCGATTCCGGGCGCGCTCCACTTCCTCCGGTGTGGGGCCATCGGCGCGGAATTTTGCCAGCTCCTCGTCAAGCGCTGTCTCGATTTCCGCGATCGATTTCCCCGGCCGCGCCGTCGCCGAAATCTGAAAGATCGAACCGAGGATCAGAGAACTGTTCTGCACGCTCACGTCCTGCGCAATCTGCTTTTCATAAATGAGCTTCTTGTACAAGCGCCCGGATTTTCCGCCGCCCAAAATTTCCGCGGTCACGTCTGCGTCGGCATCGCCCGCTTTGTAAATCGGCGGCGTGAACCACGCCATGTACACGCGCGGCAATTCAACCCTGTCGGTCACCACCGCGCGCCTCTCCGAGGTGATCGGCGGCGTGCTGACATGGATGGGTGGCACCGGCGCCCCGCGCTTGATGGATCCGAAATACTTCTCCACCAGCTTCCTGGTTGCCACTGCCTCGAAATCACCGACGATCGCAAGGCTGGCGTTGTTGGGTGCATAGTAGAGTTTGAAAAACTTTTTCACGTCCTCCAGCTTCGCCGCCTGGATGTCCTCATGCGACCCAATCACGCTCGCGTAATACGGATGGCCCTTGGGGAAGAGCGCGTGATAGATGGCCTCATCCACGACACCGTACGGCTGGTTTTCCACGCCCTGGCGGCGCTCGTTGCGCACCACGTCCTGCTGATTGGTCAGGTTGGCCTGGTCCAGTTTGTCCAGCAGCCAGCCCATGCGGCTCGACTCCAGCCACAGCCCCAGCTCCAATCGATTCGCGGGCAGCGTCTCAAAATAGTTGGTGCGGTCGAAATCCGTCGTGCCGTTCACGTCGGTGGCCCCAGCCGCTTCTAGCAACTTGAAATGTTCGTCGCCGGGGATATATTTCGAACCTTGAAACATCATGTGCTCGAAGAGGTGCGCGAAGCCCGTCCGTCCGGGCTCTTCGTTTGCCGGTCCCACGTGATACCACAGGTTCACGGCCACCAGCGGCAGCCGGTGGTCCGGATGCAGAATTACTTTCAGCCCGTTGGCGAGCGTGAAGGTTTCGAACGACAGAGTCGGCAGGTCCGCCGGCGCCGCTTTTGAGGCGGCTTTTGCGGGTGCTTTGCTCGCCGCCTTAGCCGGCGTCTTTCCCGGCGCTTTCGCTGTTTGGGCCGACGAGCTTGCCGCCAGCGCGAAACTCAAGAACACAACTGTCAGTGCTGCGAACTTTCTGTTCATTTTCATTCCCCCCCGTTGGGACCACCCGTCAAGAGTGAGTCTCTATTCTGCCACGGTCGCGCGAAAAACACATCGCACTACCTTTCCCTCGCAAAGGCGCGTATGCTTTGCGGAGCTTTGCCGCCCGTGCCCGCCAGGAGCCGTTCATGCGACCTGTTTACATGATTTCCGGTGGCATCACCAAATTCACCAAAGGCGAACCCCGAAAATCCTTCCGCGTCATGGTGAAGGAAGCCTTCGACTACGCCATGCGCGACTGCCCCAAGCTCACTCGCGAGCGCATTGACGGCAGCGTGCTCAGCTACTTCAGCGACCATTTCACGCGCCAGCTCATGGCCGGGATCATGGCCGCGGACATGTGCGGCCTGGTGCCCAAGCCCTCCATCCGCGTCGAAGGCGGCGGCTCCACCGGCGGCCTTTGCTTCCAGGAAGCCTGGCGACACATCGCCTCCGGCTGGATGGACTGCGTGGTGGCCATGGGCTTCGAGACCATGTCGCATGTCAATACTTGGAAGGGCAATGAATTTATCGCGCTGGCCAGCGATACGAATTTCGACTACCCCGTCGGCGGCTTCTACTCCGGCTACTACGCCATGATGGTCGTGCGCCACATGCACGAGTTCGGCACCACCGTTGAGCAATTGGCCAAGGTCAGCGTGAAAAATCACAAAAACGCGTTGAATAACAAGTGGGCGCAGCATCATTACGACCTGACCGTCGAAGATGTGCGCCGCTCGCCTATGGTTGCCTACCCGCTCACCATGCTGGACATCTGCACCATGTCCGACGGCGCCGCGGTGGCTGTGCTCTGCAGCGAAGAAGTCGCTGAAAAGCTTTGCGACAATCCCGTGCGCGTCCTCGGCGTCGGACAGGGCACGGACGCCATGCGCATGTCCGATCGGCCGCACGGTGATGTCATATTGCTCAAACACGAAGACCCCAGTTGGTACAAAAATCTCAAGTATCCCGGCGTGCACAGCTTCCGCGCAGGACGCATGGCCAGCAAACTGGCTTATGAAAAATCCGGCATCGACGACCCTCGCGAGGACATTGATTTCGTCGAGCTGCACGACGCCTACACCTCCAGCGAAATCCAGACCTATGAGGACATGGGCCTGTGCAAGTACGGCGACGGCGGTAAGTTCATCGAGCAGGGGCACCCGGAACTGACGGGGCGCATACCCGTAAATCCCTCCGGTGGATTGATTGCTTGCGGCCATCCCGTCGGCGCCACCGGCTTGATGCAGGCGGTCTTCGCGTTTTGGCAATTGCAGGGCGCCATCGCCAAGCACAACGACGGCGACGGCCACATTCAAGTGCAGCAGCAACGCGGCGTCGGCCGCCGCAAGATGCGCGGCGCCATACATAGCCATGCGGGGACGGGCACCTACGTCACCGTCAGCATTCTCGAAAGCACGCGCTGACTGCGCGCCGCACACTTCTGAACTGGAGGAAATGTCATGGCCACAAAAAATGCGAACAAGAAATCCTCGAAGGGCGCAGGCAGCACGAAGCACGGCGGCGGGCCAAAACCAGTGTACGGAAAAGTGCGCTTGCCGGAGACCGACGAAGGGGCGGTGGTCTTCTGCACCGACCCGCTCACCATCAAGAGCCATTACGAAATTGATTACATCCACAGCTACGCCGAAGATTCGCACTTCTTCCGCGGCCTCGCTGAAGGCAAGCTCCGCGGCAGCGTGTGCACCAAGTGTGGCTACCGCTTTGCCACGCCTCGCGCCTACTGTATGGAGTGCGGCGCGAAGACGGAATGGTTTGACCTCCCGCTTACCGGCCGCGTCCACACCTGGACCACCTGCTACTTCGGCTCGGAAGCGTTTTTGAAGGAGACACCGTTCAACCTCGCGCTGATCGAGTTCGACGGCGTCAACACGCTTTTCCTCTCCCGGCTGATCGGCGCCACGGAAAAAGAAATGCGCGTGGGCATGCCTGTGAAGGCCAAATTCCGCAGACTCGCGCAATTCAAGCCAACCGACGTATACTTTGTGCCGGCTGAGAAGCCATAAGCCGTAGCGCTCTGGCGCGCTTCGCAGCAAAATTCCAAGAACACGAGGTTGCAGAGTGGCCAGCTCTGTCCTGAAGACTCACGTTCATCCGCATTCCCACGAATTCGAAAAGCACACCCGCCGCATGGTGGACCTCCTGAGCGCCATCAAGACCGAGGAGGAACAGATGCGCCAGGGCGGCGGTGCCAAGGCCATTGAATCGCAACACAAAAAGGGCCGCCTCACCGCGCGCGAGCGCATCGCCAGGCTGATTGATCCCGGCAGCAACTTCTTCGAACTCGGCATCTACGCGGCCTATGAAATGTACGAGGAGTGGGGCGGCGCGCCCGCTGCCGGCACGCTCACCGGCCTCGCCCGCGTGTGCGGACGCCTGGTGATGATCATTGCCAACGACGCCACCGTCAAAGCCGGCGCGTTTTTCCCAATGACCGCGAAGAAAGTTATTCGCGCGCAAAACATCGCCATCGAAAACCGTACCCCCACCATTTATCTTGTGGACTCCGCCGGTGTATTTCTTCCGCTTCAGGAAGACGTGTTCCCGGACACGGACGACTTCGGCCGCGTGTTCCGCAACAACGCTGTCATGAGCGCGATCGGCATCTCGCAGACCACGGCCATCATGGGCATGTGCGTCGCCGGCGGTGCGTATTTGCCTGTGATGTGCGATCACATCCTGATGACGGAAGGATCCGGCCTGTTCCTTGCCGGCCCCGCGCTGGTGCAGGCGGCCATCGGCCAGAAAGTTTCCGCCGAGGAATTGGGCGGCGCAAAAATGCACTCACAAATCAGCGGCACCGTGGACTTCCACGAGCCCGACGACGATGCCTGCATCGCCCGCATTCGCGCGCTCATCGATAAGCTGGGCCATCCGCCCGCATCGCGCTTTGACCGCAAGGCCTCCTCGCCGCCCGCTTATCCCGCGGACGAAATCTACGGCGTCTTCTCCAGCGACGCCGCCAAGCAGTACGACATGCGCGAAATTATCGCCCGCATTGTCGATTCGAGCGTATTCGAAGAATACCGCCCCGACTACGGCAAGACGCTCCTTTGCGGCTACGCGCGCATTGGCGGCTTTGCCGTGGGCATCGTTGCCAACCAGAAAAAGCACGTCCACGTGCATGCGCCCGGCACCGGAGGGAAGCGCGTGGAATTCGGCGGCGTGATCTACACCGAATCTGCGGAAAAGGCTGCGCGCTTCATCCTCGACTGCAACCAGAGTCTCGTGCCGCTCATTTTTCTGCACGACGTCAATGGCTTCATGGTGGGCAAAGAAGCGGAGTGGGCCGGCATCATCCGCGCCGGAGCAAAAATGGTCAACGCCGTGGCCAATAGCGTGGTACCGAAGATTTCCGTCATTTGCGGCGGCAGCTTCGGCGCAGGACACTACGCCATGTGCGGAAAAGCCTACGACCCGCGCTTCATTTTCGCTTGGCCCACCGCGCGCTACGCCGTCATGAGTGGCGACTCCGCCGCGGGCACGCTGGTCGAAATCAAAATCAAGCAGCTCGAACGCGAAGGGAAAAAGCTCACTGAAAAAGACAAAAAAGAACTTTTCGAGTCGGTGAAAGCCACCTACGAGCACCAGACGGACCCGCGCTACGCCGCCGCGCGCCTCTGGGTGGACGCTATCATTGACCCCGCGCAAACCCGCGATGCGCTCATCTGGGCGCTCGAAGCGGCCGCGCTGAATCCCGACATCCGCGAATTTCGCACGGGCGTCCTGCAAACATGAAATGGAAACCGTAAAGCTCATCGAATGTCCGCGGGATGCGTGGCAGGGATTGCCCCAATTGATCCCGGTGGAAGAAAAAATCGCGTACCATCGAGCGCTCATCGCTGCCGGCTTCCGACACATTGATGCCGTGAGCTTTGTCTCGCCGAAATACGTCCCGCAAATGGCCGATAGCGAAGCGGTAATGGATGCGCTCTCCGACGTGACCTCCGTCCCCGTCGCTCCAGAAATCATCGGAATCGTGGTCAACGAAACGGGCATGGAGCGCGCGCTGGGCACGCCTGGCGTCAGCACGCTCGGGTATCCGTATTCCATCTCCGCGCACTTCCGCCAGGCCAACGCACGCATGACCCGCGCCGAATCCCGCGCCCTGGTCGAACGTTTGCGTGCTGCCACCAAAGCCGCCGGACGCCAGCTCGTCGTTTACATCTCGATGGCCTTCGGCAACAACTATGGCGAGCCCTGGGGCCCCGAGCTCATCGAAGACTCGCTCATCTGGCTGAAGGACGTCGGCGTGCGCACCGTCTCGCTTGCCGACACCATTGGCACCGCGTCGCCCGAGCTGGTCGGCAGCGTCTTCAATTCTGTCAAAGACTGCGTCGCTGGCGTTGAGCTGGGCGTGCATCTTCACAGTCGCCCCGACGGCGCTGCGGAAAAAGTTCTCGCGGCCTACGAAGCCGGTTGCCGCCGCTTCGATAGCGCTCTCGCTGGCCTGGGCGGATGCCCGTTTGCCGGCGACGACCTCGTTGGCAACATCCCCACGGAAATTGTCGTCGACGCATTGGCGACAAAGGGCGCAGCCACCGGCATCGCCCCCCCGTCGCTCGAACCCGTCCTCGCCCTTACCCACGAAATCCGCAATAAGTACGCGCACTAATTGTTGGGGGCGTCCGCCGAGGCGGACTGCGCCCAGTACGCTCCGGCATTTGTGCCTTCTTGCTTCCCTGCCGCCTTGCCTCTATCCTTTCCGCCTATGCCCACGACGCTCACCCTGGCATTCGACGCCGCCATTGCCACCATCACGCTTTCGCGTCCAGAAAAGCGCAATGCCATCTCGCCCCAAATGATCGACGAGCTGCTCGCCGTCCTCGACGAAATTGAAACCGGCCCTGCGCGCGTGGCCATCATTACCGGCGCTGGAAAAGCATTCTGTGCGGGCATGGACCTCGAGGCGCTCTCCGCCGTGGCCGCTTTTTCCCACGACCAGAACCTCGAGGACTCCCGCCGCATGGCGCGTCTTTTCCGTCGCCTCTACTTTTTCCCCAAGCCGCTCATCGCTGCCGTCAACGGCGCGGCCATCGCCGGTGGTACGGGCATCGCCACCATGTGCGACTTCACTCTCGCGGTTCCCGAAGCGAAATTCGGCTACACCGAGGTCAAAATCGGTTTCATTCCCGCTCTGGTTTCCGTGTTTTTGCGACGCCAGATCGGCGAGAAGCGCGCGCGCGACCTGCTGCTCACCGGTCGCATTTTCGACGCGACGGAAGCGCACGACTTCGGGCTGGTCACCCAGATCATTCCCGCGGACATTCTGCTCTCCCGCGCCCGAGAACTCGCAGCTTCCCTTCTATCCGCGAGCCCTACCAGCCTGATGCGCACCAAGCTGCTTCTCCGTCGCTGCGCGGAAGTGGAAATCGATCGCGAAATTGAATTGGCCGTGCAGGAAAATGCTGCGATCCGCTCCACGGCGGACTTCAAGGAAGGACTTGCCGCGTTTCTCGAAAAGCGCCCACCGAATTGGTCGAGCTAATCCGAGGGTACTGCCCCGGCGTTTCCTTCCGGCCCCGCCCCTGCTAAACTGCCCACCCGGATGACTGCTCCCGTTCACGAAACCACCGTCCGTGTCCGCTACGCCGAGACCGACCAGATGGGCGTGGTGTACTACGCCAACTTTTTCGTGTGGTTTGAAGTGGGTCGCGTCGAACTCCTCCGCGATCTTGGCTTTTCCTATCGCGAAATGGAAAAACTCGACGACCGCCACATCGTTGTGGCCGAAGCCCGTTGCAGCTACAAGAAGCCGGCCCTCTACGACGACTGCTTGCGCATCCGCACGCGCGTCCTTCAAATCCGCCGTAAGACTATTCGCTTCGCCTACGAAGTTCTGCGCGACCCCGGCGGCGTGCTGCTGGCCACCGGCGAAACGCTGCACGTCATCTGCAACAAGAGCGGCCGCTCCAAGTCTCTTCCCGAAAAGTACATAAAAGCACTCTCAGCCTCCTCTGCTGGAGGACACCCGGAAAATCCATGAAAGCTTCCGCAAATGCGCCGGACCCGCGTTGGACGGACGGTCGCCGCATTGCCGCCCTGCGCAAATGGCATCCCGTCTGGGCCGCCTTTTCCCGCCCGATCACTGATCTCATGGTGCGCGCTCTTGCTCCGACAGCGGGCCTTCGTGTTCTCGACCTCGCCTGCGGCGCCGGTGAACCCGCCCTCAGCATCGCGGCCGCCGTCGGTCCCGCAGGCCGCGTCACGGCTACCGATCTTGGTTCGGAGCTTCTGTGCATCGCCGAAGAAGAAGCCCGCGACCACGGCATCACCAATATCGAATACAAAATCGCCGACGCTCAATCCCTTCCCTTTTCAAAGGAGAGCTTCAACGCTGTCACCTGCCGTTTCGGACTCATGTTTTTCCCTGATTGTCACCGCGCCCTGTGCGAATGCCGCCGCGTGCTCGCGCGCGGTGGCAAAGCAGTTTTTCTGGTCTGGGGGAGTTACGAGCAGCCATTTTGGCAGGCCACCGTCGGCATTCTTGGCAAGTACATCCAGCTACCGGAAATCCCTCCCGACGAGCCGCACATCTTCCGTTTTGCCGAATCTGGCAAGGTTGTACGCGTCATGCAGCACGCCGGCTTTGATTCTGCCCGCGAAGAGCGCGTGACTCTCCCGCTTGCTTGGCCCGATTTCCCGCGCAACCTCTGGACTTATTTCAGCGAGTCTTCGGGTCAGTACCGCCAGTTTGTCGAACAACTCACGAAAGAAAATTGGGAGAATGCGGCGTGCGATGCGGAGAAACTTCTTGCAGAGTATTTTGACGGCCAGCAGCTGAAACTGCCGGTCGAGGTTATTTTGGCCACGGGGATCCGCGCATGACGATTGTGAATATCAACGGCAACAACCTCACGTTTGAAGACGTGTACGCCGTCGCGCTTGACGGCGCGGAAGCCGCGCTTGCGCCCGACGCCCGCGTGCGCATGGATGCTTCTCGCGCGGTGATTGACCGCCTCGTCGCGTCGGAGACTTCGGTCTATGGCGTCAATACCGGTTTTGGCGATCTCGCGGAGGTGCGCATTTCCCGCGACCAGATTCGCCAGCTGCAACTCAACCTCGTGCGCAGCCATGCGTGCGGTGTCGGCGCTCCGCTCAGCGAATCGGAAACTCGCGCGCTCATGCTGCTCCGCGCCAACGCCCTTGCCAAGGGTCTCAGCGGGGTGCGCTCCGTTGTTGTCGAGACGCTCTGCTCCATGCTGAAGCACGGCGTGCATCCGTTGATTCCAGCACAGGGCTCCGTAGGCGCTTCCGGCGATCTCGCGCCGCTCGCGCATCTCACGCAGGTCGTCATCGGCGAAGGCGAAGCTGTGTACAAAGGGGAGCGCCTTTCCGGCGGCGAGGCAATGAAGCGCGCCGGCATCGCACCGCTTGCGCTCGAAGCCAAAGAAGGACTTTCGCTCCTCAACGGCACGCAGGGAATGCTGGCTCTCGCTTCACTCGCGTTGCGCGAGGCGGAAATCCTGGTGGACACCGCCGACGTGGCCACGGCGCTTTCTCTCGACGCCCTTCGCGGCAGCCCCGCCGCATTCGACCCGCGTATTGCCGCGGCGCGTCCCTTTCCGGGTGCGGCGATGACCGCCAGAAATCTCGTTCGCCTTAACGAAGGGAGCGAGATCCGCGAATCGCATCGCTCCGCCGAGCGCGACCCGCGCGTGCAGGACGCCTACAGCCTTCGCTGCGCGCCGCAAGTGCATGGCGCTGTGCGCGACGCCTTCGCGAACATTCGCGCGACTCTCTCCGTCGAGCTCAACAGCGCCACGGACAATCCGCTGGTTTTCGCCTCCGGAACGGGCGAGGTCATTAGCGGGGGCAATTTCCACGGCCAGCCTCTGGCCATGGCCGCCGATCAGCTCGCTGTTGCTCTTGCCACTCTCGGCGGCATCAGCGAACGCCGCATCGAGCACATGACCAACCCGCACACCAGCTTGCTCCCTGCGTTTCTCACCGCACTGGCCGGGCTCAACTCCGGATTCATGATTGCCCAGGTCACCGCCGCCGCACTGGCCAGCGAGAACAAAACGCTTGCCGCGCCGCACTCGGTGGACTCCATTCCGACTTCCGGGAATCAGGAAGATTATGTCTCCATGGGCATGAGCGCCGCGCGCCGCTTGCGCCCCATGCTCGATAATCTTCGCAACATTCTCGCCATTGAGCTGCTCGCCGCTTGCCAGGGGATTGATCTTCTCTCCCCGCTGCGCACGGGTACGCTTGCTCAGAAAGCCTACGCCCGCGTCCGCGCCGTCGCGAAAAAAGTGGAAGAAGACCGCTCCTTTGCGAAAGATATAGACACCGTCGGTGCTCTCATTACAGACGGCACGTTCCAGAGTATTTTGCGCTGATCGTGAATTGCCCTACGTGAGGTACTGAAAGAGGAACGCCGCGAACCGTCCACCCGCCGCCCAACTGAACGGAAACTCTCCCAGCGAGTAATGACCGCACGGCAGCCGCAACACTTCGTGGCGCACGCCGTTGGAATGCAGCGACCCGATAATTTCTTCGGAGAGCTCGGAGATAAACGTGGGGTCGTATTTTCCGGTAATCATCAGGCAGCGCTGCCCGGTGCCGTGCACGCGGTGGATGTACGGGAACGGGCTCACTGGCGCCCAATATTCCCGGATCTCGTCCGCTGAAACTGTTCCGCGCAGCCCTTCCCACACGTGGTTTGTCGTCATCCCCGTGCGCACCACGTCGCCGAAATACGTGGACACGTGCAGGTAGGCCCCAGCGCGGACGGCGCGGTCGTGGCACATGGTGATGAACCCGATGGACGACCCGATGCTTGTTCCCAGAATCCCCAGCTTGCCGTAGCCCATCTGCTCGAGCCAGCGCAGGCACCGCCGCACGTCCATCACCGCCTGGCGATTGGCTTGAATCGTCAGCCCGATGTTCGGCCCCACCAGATGGTCCGCGCGCTCGTGTCCCGGCGCGTTGCGTTCTTCGTGATATGGCATCGTCAGCCGCAGCGCGGAGATGCCCAACTTGTTCAACCACCGGCAAATGGGAACATGGTTGTCCGCCTTGGCATTCCAGTTCGGCATCACAACGACGGCGGGCCCGGACTTTTTTGCGGGGAAAAACCGTGCGCGCACCAGATTGTTTTCTGACCACGGCGATTCGATCGCGCTCGTAAACGTCAAGCGGTCGCCTTCGAGCCGGTAATCCGTCGCGGGCTCGGTTGCGTACCAGGCGTCACTGTTGGCGATAGTTTCTTCCGAATATTGCCGAAGAAAGCCGCGCGGGTCCTTCTCATCGGTGCGTCCGCCGATGTGCTCCAGCCCCCACGCAAAAGGCAGCACGCGCCGGTTGTCGTCGGTGGTCCACCGGGCATGCTCGTAACGGCGAATTGTCTGCTCGAGCCAGGACATATCGTTAAGCCAATCATTATCCGGGCCAACGCTACGAACTGTCAAACTCACTCCTCTGAATGGCACAAATCAGGCATCAGGCCTCCTCATCGAGAATTAAGAGGAATCGGGCATCTCATTGGACACTTTTGCCGCCACGCTCCTTGAGCGGCCCTCGCGCTTGTGGCACAGTGCAGCCATGCAGGAAACGCAGTCGATTCTCCAACAGCTCACCTCGCCGGAAGCTTTTATTTACGCTTTCACGTTTGTGTTGGGTCTGTTGGTAGGGAGTTTCCTGAACGTTTGCATCAGCCGCCTGCCCCGCGAAGAGCCGGCAGAGCAATCCATCGTCAAGCCGCGATCCCATTGTCCGAAGTGCAAGACGCCCATCGCCTGGTACGACAACATTCCGCTGCTGAGTTATCTTCTACTCGGGGGAAAATGCCGCGCATGCAAGACAAAGATTTCCGTGGTGTATCCCATCGTGGAATTACTCACTGGGCTGCTCTTTCTAACCAGCGCAAGCGCCTTCGGGCTCACGCTGTTCGCGGTAAAGTGGATTATCTTTGCGTGTCTGATGATCGTCCTTGTCTTTACCGACATTATCGCGCGCACCCTCCCCGACCAAGTCACACTCGTTGGCTTATCCGTTGCGTTTGTTTTTGCAATCTTTCTCTTCCTTGGAGATGGCGCTGCTGAAACGCTCAGCCTGCGACTGTTCGCGTTTCCGCCACCCGCTCCTGTCCTCTCGTTCGTTGATGCCCTCTTTGGCGCAACTTTTGGCGGTGGGTTGGTCTGGTTCGTCGGGGTTGCTTATTTCAAAGTGCGTGGGCGCCAAGGCATGGGTTTTGGGGACGTCAAAATGATGGCCATGATCGGCGCATTCCTTGGGCTTAAGCGTGCGTTCCTGACAATCTTGTTCGGTTCATTGTTGGGAAGCCTCTTGGGCTCGCTTGTGATCATTACATTGTTTTCTAGAGGTTGGAAGATAGACGTAGCTGAGAGAGGCTTCCGTCAGGGTTTGGGGAGTGTTCGGAAATTACGATGGACATTGGCGAGCCGATATTGGCTTCCTTTCGGCACCTATCTTGGCATTGCGGCATTAATCGTCGTTTTTTGGGGCACGCCGCTGCTCGACTGGTATCTTCGCATTTCGGGCATTCGTTAGGACACTCATGGCGCCGCTGCTTGCCATTCAGCTCCCCGCCAACCGGCCACTGTGGCTCGCCGCCGGTGTTGTATTCATTCTCCTCGTTCTGCTCAGCGTGTATGCCATTGCCGTATCCCTGAAAAAATATCTGCGCCGCGGCTCGGCTACCGAGCGCAACGAATTTGACCCGGGCGTTTCCCGGTCCCCGGACGATCCCGCTTTCCTCAGTTCCTCCATGCAGGGCGTCATCCAACGCCTCAAAGCGCAGGAAAAGGAACTCGAGCGCCTGCACCGCGAAGAAAAGCAGCGCGCGCTGCAGACCGAGCGGCTCAGCGAGGCCGTCACGCGCAACATGCCCACCGGCCTGCTGCTCATCAACTCCAATGGCCTGATCACCCTTGCCAATCCCGCCGCGCAGGCAGCGCTGGCCATGGCCACGCTCAGCTACCGCCGCTACGACGAGGCGCTCGGCCTGGATTCGCACCTCTCACGGCTTTTGGCGGAGTGTCTCCGCGACGCCCGCACTTTCCAGCGTGAAGAGGTCGAGCACTTCACGCCGGACGGCGAATTACGCCAACTGGGAGTCACCATTTCTCCCGTATTTGCCCCGCCTCCGCACCTGCGCGGCCAGGCTCCTGAGGTGGCTGCCGGCAAAATTGCCGGCGCGCTTTGCCTTCTCAGCGATCTGACCGAGCTCACGGCGCTGCAAAAGCAGGTCCGCCTGAAGGAAAGCCTCGCGCTGCTTGGCGAGCTTTCCGCCGGCATTGCCCACGAGTTCAAAAGCTCGCTTGCCACTATTTCCGGCTACGCGCAAATCCTCAAAAGTGAAGCCGCCCCGGGCGAACAGGCCGACTGCGCCGAAAAAATTGTCCAGGAGACTCGGGCGCTTTCCCACCTGGTCACCGAATTCTTGCGCTTTGCCCGGCCGCTGGAGTTCACGCCATCCACCGTCGACCTCCGCGGGCTGGTGGAACGCACCGTCGCGGAGCTTCGCGAGGAAATGCCGCGCGTTATTTTTTCTGTTGAAGGCGACTTTGGACATGTCCCCGGTGACGACGGTCTGCTTCGCCAGGCTATGTTGAATCTTGCACGCAACGCTGCGGAAGCGGCTGCCGCCGGCGGCGCTGAAGTTCGTGTAACTCTGCGCGGCGAGGTGGAGGGAACCGGCGCGGCTTCCGCGCAGCGCATCGCCGTCCTGGACAACGGCCCGGGCATCGCACATGCGGATTTGTCCAGGATTTTTATGCCGTTCTACACCACCAAGGCCGACGGCACCGGCCTGGGCCTGGCCATTGTGCAGAAAATCGCCGTCCAGCACGGCGGCACCGTCGCTGCCCGCAACCTTCCCGAAGGCGGAGCCGAATTCGCCCTGGTGTTACCCATCCGGCCAACTGCCAGCTCCCAGGCAGTTGATTCCCCGGTTGGGAGCATCTAAACTCAGGGAGAGTAGATTCAGCAGAAGCTCTTCCGAGAGGTGTGCGATGCGTAGAATGATCCCGGCGCTATTGGGACTTTTGATGGTATTTCCGGTGGCCCTTGCCGCCCAGCAGCAGGAAACGGATGTGGTTGCAGCGGCCCGCAAGGCGCGCGAAGCGAAGAAAAGCGCGCAGCAGGCGAAACTCGTCTTCACCAACGACAACATCCCCACAGCGCCCGGCTCTGCCCCGTCGGCTGCGGCCCCTGCGCAACCGGCTGCCGAGACTGCGGCGAAGACCGCGGAGGTAAAATCCTCTGCCGAAGACAAGAAAAAGGAAGAGGCCGAGTGGCGCCAAAAATTCGCCGAGGCCCGCGCCAAATTGGCCTCTGCCGAGAAAGAGCTGGACATCCTCCAGCGCGAGCTGAACCTGAACCGGCAGCAGTATTATTCCGACCCCAACAAGACCCTCCGCGAAGAGTACACGCGGAGCGAGGTCAACAAGGGCAAAGGCGACATTGACGCCAAGAAATTGGAAGTCGCGCAATTGCGCGCCGCGCTCGCTGCTTTGGAAGACGACCTCCGCCGCGCCGGCGGCCCCGCTGCCTGGTCGCGTCCGTAGCGCCGATTTGCAGCGGCGGGCTTACGCTGCCACCTTCCTCTTGCGATACAGTTGCCCTCGTGCTCGTCCTGGGCTTTGTGATTCTGTGTTAAAAGTGAATCTATGGAACCTGTTCTTCTTGTCGAAGACAAGGCCGAGCTCCGCGCCATGCTCCGTAAAGCCCTTGAGCGCATGGGCTATGCCGTGGAAGACGCCGCCGACGGAAATAGCGCCGTAACGAAAGTCCGCGCGCGCCGCTTCCTCGTGGTTCTCACCGATCTCAAGCTCCCCGGCCTTTCCGGCATCGACGTCCTCCGCGAAGTAAAGGATGCCGACAGCGGAATCCCCGTCATTCTCATGACCGCCTACGGCTCCATTGAAGAAGCCGTCACCGCCATGAAGGAAGGCGCCTTTGATTTTATTCAGAAGCCTGTTGATCTCGAGCACCTGAAGCTCTTGATGGAGCGCGCCGCGCGCCAGCAGGAGTTGCTCCGCGAGAATCTGATTCTCCGCGAGGAATACGCAGCGCGCTACGGATTTCCGCGCATCGTCGGCGAGCATGAGTCCATGAAGCAATCCAGCCAGCAGGTGCAGCGCGTAGCCGCGACGGACTCGACGGTCCTACTCCTCGGCGAAAGCGGCACGGGCAAAGAACTCTTCGCCCGCGCCATTCACCACCTGAGTCGCCGCCGCGATAAGCCATTTGTCGCCCTGAATTGCGCAGCGATTCCCGAGGGGTTAGTGGAAAACGAACTGTTCGGCCACGAAAAAGGCGCCTACACCGGCGCCGGTACACGCAAAATCGGCAAACTGGAGATGGCCCAGGGCGGTACCTTCTTCCTCGACGAAATCGGCGACCTGCCTCCCGCCATCCAGGCCAAGCTCCTCCGCGTTCTCGAAGAGCGCTGCTTTGAGCGTGTTGGCGGCACGCAGGCCATTGAGGTGGATGTGCGCGTGGTCACCGCCACGAACAAGAACCTGCGCGAGGCCATCGCCCAAAAACAGTTCCGCGAGGACCTCTATTTCCGCATTGCCGCCGTGCCCATCGAAATTCCGCCGTTGCGCGAGCGCGGCGACGACGTTTTGCTGCTTGCCGAGCATTTCCTCGAGGACTATCGCCGCGAGTTTGGGAAGGCCGGGCTTTCGTTCGCAGACGATGCGCGCCGGCAGCTTCAGTCCTATCCCTGGCCCGGAAACGTCCGCGAATTGCAGAACACCATCGAGCGCGCCGCCATCCTCGCCGATAGCGATGCACTCGATGCGGCAGCGCTGCAGCTTCCCGCGGCGCGGCCCACCGCCGCGCAGATTCCCGCCGGCATGTTGGAAGAGTCCTTTTCCTGGGAAGGCACTCTCGAGGAAGTTGCCTCCCGCGCCACCCAGCACGTCGAGCGCTACCTTATCGAGGCCGCGCTCCGCGAATGCAAATGGAACAAGACCCGCGCCGCCGAAAAACTCGGCGTCTCCTACAAAACTCTCCTTACGAAATTGCGTGCACTGGGATTGGAATCCTAGGAAGGGCGATTAGGAATGAAGTAGAACAGGCTTTGTTGGAGCCTCATTCGCCCAGCCGTGACACTTCCTAATTACCCACAAACGATCATCTTGCCCTTCTCGAGCATTCCAATGGTAAGTCTGGTTCGGTTTTCGCGTGTGACCCAGAAGCTTACTGGCGGGACATCCGTGTAGCCTTCGCGTGACGCTCTCAACGCGTACTTGCCCGGCTTAAGATCAGTAAATTGGAATTCGCCCTTATCATTTGTGTTTTGCTCAGCCAGCACACGAGTCTCGCCCACCTTCGAGATAATCAGTTTGACCATGGATAACGGTGCGTGGTGTTCATCGAGATCGTGCACAATTCCAAACAATGCCGGGCTTCCGGCCACTGCTTGTTCATAAGCAACCGCATTCAGCATGTCAGAATCGCAGCCCATGCTTCCTACATTCAGCGTTATCAAGAGTGGCTCGATGGTCTTCTCTTTGAGCACCACGACCTCTATCGCTTTCGGCTTAAAGCCCTTGGACGATGTCTCCAACGTGTATTTCCCCGGAGGCACATGCGCAAATTCGAACCGTCCATTCAGATCGCACTTGGTCGGCAGCACTCGATCTGGCGAATAAAGAATTACCAGCGCGCCGGACATTCCAGCACCACTTGGATCCGATACCTTGCCACTTAGCGATGCGCCCGATTGGCCTTTTGCGGAAAGAGCGCCGAACATAGACACGCCTATGACCAAACTGAACAAAAGCAGATGGTCTCGCACGAATTCCAATATGTGCGTTGGCAAGCGCTGCCCGATACTGCGATTCGGCGTCTCCAGTGCGGCGGACATGTTCATATCCTTGTCCTAAAAGTCCGTGCCTCAAGGTTACCTGTTTGGATAATACAACGAATCTCTCTCAAACATCATGAAGCTGCAGCAAGCCCTAGTCCAATGCTCATGCCAACTGTACAGCTACGATTTCCGCCCCGAATGCAGCGCCACGGTGCCCATGGTCCAGAGTTCAAAGCGCGCTTCCGCAAACCCGCACTTCTTCATTAACACGGCCAGTTCCTCCGCCGAAGGGAATTTAGACACCGAAACCGGCAGGTACGAATACGCCGCATAGCTTCCGGAAATCGCCCCGCCCACTTGCGGAACAATCCGTCGGAGATAAAAGTGGTAGATCGGCCGGACCAGCGCAGATTGCGGCTCTGTGAATTCCAGGATGCCCGCTTCCCCGCCCGGCTTCAGCACGCGCAAAATCTCACACAGCCCCACCTCATAGTTCGCGAGATTGCGAAATCCGAACGCGGCGGTCACCAGGTCAAAGCTCCCTTCCGGAAAGGGCAGCTTCAACGCATCCGCTTCGATGTACTGCTGCGGCCCCACCTCCGAATATTTCCTCCGTGCCAGGCACAGCATGGGATGCGCAAAATCGCTTCCCATGATACGCGGACATTTCCCCGTGCTCCGCTTCCCTTCCTTCCACAGCGCCAGCGTCAGGTCGCCCGTGCCGCAACATAAATCCAGCACGCGTGCATCCGTCCGCGCCAGGATGTGCCGAAATCGCCTGGCGGTATTCCTACGCCATATCCGGTCGAGGCTGAAGGAGAGCAGGTGATTCAGAAAGTCGTAGCGCGGCGCAATGCGCGAAAACATTTCACGCACAAACCGCCCGGCCTCGCGCTCGTCGCGAATTCCTTCCGGCTGAGTGCCGGGGACCGGGCTTCGTATTGCGGTGGGGGGCGTCAGCGGCTAGGGCTCCCACTTCCATTTGCTGTACTGTTCGCGCAAACGCGATTTCAGAAATTTCCCCACCGATGTCCGCGGAATTTCCGTGGCAAACACGATGGCCTCGGGGAGTTGCCACTTGGCGAACTTCGCTGCCAGAAACTCGCGCAGCTCCTCCTGGCTGGCCTGCGCACCATTCCGGCACACCACGATTGCCAGCGGCCGCTCCTGCCATTTCGGATGCGGCACGCCGACCACTGCGGCTTCCTGCACCGCCGGATGATTCATCAGGGCGTTCTCCAGATCCACCGAGCTGATCCACTCGCCGCCCGACTTGATGAGGTCTTTCGCGCGGTCGGCGATGCGGATGCAACCGTTCGGATAGATGCTCACCACGTCGCCCGTGCGGAACCATCCGTCCTCCGTCCAGCGGTCCTGCGCCTCCGGCATGTGGAAGTAACTGGCGGCGATCCACGGCCCGCGGACGTGCAATTCGCCGAGCGAGCGGCCGTCCCACGGCACCTCGCGCTCCTGCGCCATGACCCGCAATTCCACAAACGGCATGGGACGTCCCTGCCGCGCACGAATTTCGTATTGTGCGTCTGTCGCCTGCTTTCTTTCCTCTGGATCGAGGTGGCTCATCGTGGCCAGCGGCGTTGTCTCCGTCATCCCCCAGCCCTGAAAGATGCGTATGCCGTGTGGGTCGAGATTGCGCATCAGCGATTCCGGCACAGCCGATCCGGCGGAAAGCACGCGCAGTCCCGCCGGAACTTTCCATCGCCCCGGCTGCTTGTCCAGTGCGTCGCACACGCCGACCCACACCGTCGGCACGCCGTTGGCTAGCGTCACGCCTTCCGTGCAAATGAGGTCAAGTAGACTTTCACCGTCCACGTTGGGCCCGGGGAACACCAGTTTCGCGCCCACCATCGTTGGGGTGTAGGGAAAGCCCCACCCGTTGGCGTGAAACATGGACGACACTTGCAGTACGCAATCATTGAAACTCATCGCGCAAGCGTCGGGCAGCGCCATGGCAAAGGAGTGCAGCACCATCGCGCGGTGCGAATAGATCACGCCTTTGGGCTTTCCGGTGGTGCCCGACGTGTAGCACATCGCCCCCGCTTCATTTTCGTCGAGTTTCGGATACTGGAAATCTCCTTTTGACTCGGCAAGCAGTGCCTCGTAGCTCTCCACGCTTTGCGGCAGCGGCGTGCCGGAAAACGAGTTCACCCACACGCGCTCGAAGTTTACTTTCTCGCGAATTTTTGCAAGGAGGGGCAGCAGCGAGTCGTCCACGATCAGGAACCGGTCTTCGGCGTGGTTCACGATGTACGCCAGCTCGTCCGGATGGAGCCGCAGGTTGAGCGTGTGCAGCACGCCACCCGCGGCGGGAATTCCGAAATAGGCTTCCAGATGCGTGGAATGGTTCCACATCAGCGTGGCCACGCGGTCGCCGCGCCGCAGCTCCGCGCGCTGCAATCCTTCCGCCAGCGCGCGCGCCCGCCGGTGCAGGTCCGCAAATGTCGCACGGACAATGGACCGATCCGGGCGCCGCGAGACAATCTCCACATGCCCGAACACCTGCCGGGCCCGCTCGAGCACCTGGATCAACGTCAGCGGATACGCCATCATCTGGCCGTCCATCGCTACCTTTTCCCTCGCGCCGTCAACTCTCGCAGCGTGTTCCTCACCAGGTCTTCCGGGACGTCCTCGACGGTCTCGACTGCTCCAATCCTCTTGGCCAACACTACCCGCAAGCGCCCGCCGCGCGCTTTCTTGTCCGCACGCATCAATTCCACGAATCGCTCGGGCTTGATGGACGGCAGCTTCGGGAGCGGCCCCACGCGCCGCACAAGCTGCGCAATGCGCTCCTCCTGCTCCGGCGCGAGCAGCTTCATCTGCACGGAAAGCTGCGCCGCGGCGATCATCCCCCAGCCCACGGCTTCGCCGTGGAGCAACTTCCGATAGCGTGTGGCTGCTTCGAGCGCGTGGCCAAAGGTGTGTCCAAAGTTGAGGATTTCGCGCAAGCCGCTTTCCCGCTCGTCTGCGCTCACCACTTCCGCTTTGGCGCGGATGCTTCGCTCGAGCACCCAGCCCAACGCCCCCGGCCCCTGCCGCAAAACCTCCGGCAAGCGCCGCTCCAAAAATCGGAACAGCATTTCATCGCCGATCACACCGTACTTGATGGCCTCGTACAATCCGGCGCGATACTGCCGCGGCGGCAACGTCTTGAGCATTTTCGGATCCGTGATCACCAGCCTCGGCTGATGAAATGCCCCGACGAGGTTTTTGCCCTCCGGCAGATTCACCCCTGTTTTCCCGCCAATCGAACTGTCCACTTGCGCCAGCAGCGTGGTGGGTATTTGCACGATGCGGATGCCTCGCGCGTACGACGCCGCTGCGAATCCTGCCACGTCGCCGACGACGCCGCCGCCTAGCGCCACAACCAGCGAGCGCCGGTCAGCCCCGGCCTGCGCCAACCCCCGGCAAAGCTTCTCCACCGTCGCAAGCGTCTTCGCGCTCTCTCGGTCGTCGCAGAGGATGGTCTTCGTCGCATGCGTTTGCTGGAGGCTCTTTTCCACCAGACGTCCCCAATGCCGCCACACCACCGGCGAAGAAAGCAGAAAAACGCTGCTGATGGGCTCCAGCGATTCGAGCAGCGCGCCGGCGCGTGCCGCGATGCCGTGCCCGCTGATAACGGCGTAGGCTCCCGATGGCGTATGGACGGTGATCTGCTTCATGGCATCATCCGGTTGCGCTCACCAAATTCTGCGAATCCGTGAATGTAGCATACTTCGCTTCCGCTTCCGACGCATGCGCTCGGCGTGGCTCTCCGTGGTTCGTGCTACCATAGCCGCATCGCGTCGGCGCGCAACCATGAAATCCGGGGGCCCCATTCACGTTGACTTCGCTATTGTCGGCTGCGGCATCGCAGGCCTGCGCGCCGCGGTCGAAGTCGCGCAACACGGTTCCGTGTTGATCCTCGCCAAGACTGAACTCAGTGAAACGGCCACCGACTGGGCGCAGGGCGGCATTGCCGCAGCGCTCTCCGACGAAGACGAAATCAGCCTCCATGAGCAGGACACCATCGCCGCTGGCGACGGCCTCTGCAACCCAGCGGCTGTCAAAGTTCTTGTGGAGGAGGGCCCTCGCTACATCCAGGAGCTCATTGAATGGGGCACGCAGTTTGACCGCGCGGGCACAAAGTTGGCTTTCACCCGCGAAGGCGCGCACAGCCGCTCCCGCGTTCTCCACGCTCACGGCGATTCCACCGGTCGCGAAATCAGCCGCGCGCTGATGGCGCGGGCCAACGCGCTCCCTGGCATTACTTTTCGCTCGCATGCGCTGACCACGGAGCTGCTGCTCGACGCCGGACGCGTCACCGGACTGCGCTTCCTCGACGAAGCAGCAGGCGCCACGCAGGACGTCCGTGCCGGCGCCGTGCTCCTCGCCACCGGCGGGCTGGGCCACGTGTATCGGGAAACCACCAATCCCGCCGTGGCCACTGGCGACGGCATGGCCATCGCCTACGATGCCGGGGCCGTGCTCACCGATTTGGAGTTCGTCCAGTTCCATCCTACCGCGCTGTGCATCAAAGGCGCGCCGCGCTTCCTGCTTTCCGAGGCGTTGCGCGGCGAAGGCGGAATCCTCCGCAACGCGGACTTGCATCGCTTCATGAAGCACTATCACGAAGCCGGCGAGCTTGCCCCGCGCGACATCGTGGCCCGCGCCATCGTCGCGGAAATGCACAAGACCGGCACCGAGTTCGTTTACCTCGACATGACCGGCCTCGATGCCGACTTTGTACGCAAGCGTTTCCCGCGTATCCACGCCACCTGCATGACGTTTGGCCTGGACATTGCCACCGATTTGATGCCGGTGCGCCCTGCCGCGCATTACGTCATGGGAGGCGTCAAAACGGATCTCCACGGGTGCACCACGCTGTCCGGTCTTTTTGCCGCCGGCGAAACCGCCGGCACAGGCGTCCATGGCGCCAATCGACTGGCCAGCAATTCCCTGCTCGAAGGCCTGGTCTTCGGCGCGCGTTGCGGTGCCGCTATGGCCGAAGCAGTTCAGCCGGAGAAGAAAACAGCTGCAGCGGCAAATGCCTCATCGCACAGCCACAAGCCGGCCAAGGCCAGTGCGCATCGCGATAATCCGGGCCACGGCAAGCAGGACAATCATCCCGCGCCGGCGCAGCCGCCGGCCGAGACCTCCCACGGGCCCTTCGATCAGATTCGAAATATTCTGTGGCGCGAAGTGGGCATCATCCGCAACGGCCGCGACCTCTCCCGCGCCCTCGAGCAGCTCCGCGCCCTGGAAGTCGCGCGCCCCGTCAAGCTGGGCCGCGCCGAATGCGAACTGCACAACGTGTGGACCCTCGCACAGCTCATCACTCGCTGCGCGCTCGCACGCGAGGAAAGCCGCGGCAGCCACTATCGCTCCGATTTCGCCGTTCCCGACGACGAGAAATTCCACAAGCATTCAGTCATCTCCCGCGACTCCAAAGTCGCTTTTGAATAGACCTCCCCCCTGGAATTTCGCGGCGCAGTTGTTGATTCAATTTTGGAGGATGCGTCGGCCCTGCGTTAGCGCACTTTCTTTTCGAGTTCCTTGACGCTTTCCAGAATCACGTGCCCCACTACACCCAGGCTCCGCGCGCTCACCTTGTCCAGCGTGTCCCCGGGCGTGTGCCACGGCGGGTAATCATAATCAATCAGGTCCACCGCAGGCACTCCGCGCTTCAGAAATGGAAGGTGGTCGTCCGAGATGGATTGCATTTCGGAAATGAAGTGCTTTTCGTAACCCAGTCGCTTCGCTGTGCTCCAAACCAGGTCCGTTAGCCAGGTCGTGGATTGTGATTCGCGCTTTATTGCAAGATCGCGGTCGCCGATCATATCCGCCAGCACCACCGCCTTCACTCGTTTCAACTCGTTGTCCAGCGCCAGCCGCGCGGCCATCTGCCGGCTGCCGTAGGTGCCGTCCGTGTCGCTCCATTCCACCAGCGCCTCTTCGCCGTCCAGAAACGCGATCCACACGCTCACGCCGTGCTTTTTACCGCACAGTTGTCGTGCCATCTCCAGCATCAATCCGGTGGACGAGCCGCTGTCGTTTGCGCCCACAAAATTCGGCTGGCGTTTGGTGTCGTAGTGCGTGAGCAGCAGCACCACGCTTGCGCTCGCTCCGGGGATTTTCGCCACGATGTTTTTCATGGGGATGCGCCCCACCGGCGTGGGCGACTCGAAGTTGTCTTCCTCCACGCTGCATCCGAACAATTTCAGTTGTGTGCGAATGTAGTCCTGCGCCAGGCGAATGCCCGCGGACCCAGATTGCCGCTGCCCGATGGCCACCAGCTTCTCCACGTGCGCGAAAGCCTTAGCGCCATCGAATCCCCCGGTGGATTCCGCCGGCAGCGCATCAGACGCCGCAACGGCCGCCTGTACCGGCGGAGCTGGCACGGCTTTCTCCGTCCCGCTGGCGCAACCCGCCGCCAATGCGCACAGCAGGAGCAGCGCTGCGATTGAACTTCGCGTGATTTGTTTCACGGCCATAAATGCCACCATCCGAAGTGTTGACCCGCCCAAAGCAGCGTCGCTGCTCCGGCGACGAACAACCCGATGGCAATTACCGTCGTACTTGCTCCTGCTGGAGACGTGCCCGGCTCCTGCCCTCTCTTGCTCACCACCGCCGCGGAGACACCGATGCTCAACAGGTAGAGTACCAGCATGGGGGCCATAAAAATCATCAGCGTCAAAATGTCCGTCGTCGGCGTCACAACCGCTGCCACGATCGCAATCACCAGCACCGCGTAGCGGAAGTTGTTCCACAAAAACGCCGGCGTCACAATCCGGAACAACGTCAGGAAAAACACCAAAATCGGCAATTGAAACACCAGGCCCAGCCCCAACAAAATCACCAGGGTCATGTCGAAATACTCGTTGATGCTGATCATCGCCGTGAACGGCCCGGGAATGCTCACCAGGAATTGCAGGGTCATGGGCAACAGAATGAAGTAACCGAACGCCGTTCCCGCCAGGAACAACAGCACGGAAGAGGACAGGAAAGTGATCACCGCCCGCCGTTCGTTTCGGTAAAGCCCCGGCGCCAGAAACAGCCACACTTGGTGCAACACAAACGGCGATGCCAGCACGAAACCCAGGTACAGACCCACGGTGATGTAGAGCTGAACGGGGCCCAGCGGACTTGTATAGATCAGCTTGTCCGCCAGCTTGGCCTCACGCAGCGCGTCCAGCATCGGCCTGGCAAGAATGAGAAATGCGTCGGCGGCAAAATACAGCCCCACGCACAGCCCGCCGGCAATGGCCAGTACGGAGTACAAAATCCGTTGGCGCAGTTCGCTGAGGTGGTCGAAGAAGGACATCTTCGACGTGGGGTCTTCGCGGTTGTCGGCGGGCACGCGGGGCTCAGGCTGGCTAGACGTCGCCATCAGTTGGAGTCTCGCTGTAGCGCGGGAGTTTGCCTTCCGGCGCGCTGCTGTTTGTGGCCGCCGGCGGCACCGAGCTTTCTCCGGAGTCCACCTGCGCTTGCGCGGAGCCCGCCGCATGGTCCGGTTCCAGCACCTGGCGCTCCGTCTCCTTGGCTTCTTTTTCCAGGTTGCGCATCTCGTCTTCCACGGTCGAGCGCAGTTCGTTGGACGCACGGCGGAACTCCGTCAGCGCCTTGCCCAGGTTGCGGCCAAGCTCCGGCAGCTTGCGCGGCCCGAAAATCAGCAGGGCCAGCACAAAAACGAAAATCATTTCCGGAACGCCGATGGAGCCCACAGTGTTTACGACCGCGGGTTATGCGGTCAATGTTTACGACCGCGCTTTGGGCGGTCAATGTTCTCTCGTCCGCATCATAGAAGACACATCTGGGAGTGTCAAACGCGGGTGGCTATGCTATCCTAGCCAGACGAGTGGCGAAAAGTGAGGATGGAATGAAAGCCAACGGACGCGGTGTGTTTCTGGTCACTGGCATTCTGGTGGTTTCCGCCCTACTGGGCGGCATGTACGGCCCTTCCGTCCGCGCCACGGCCGCCGGCGCCAGCGACGCGCAAGATTCCATCCGCAACTTTTCCCGCGTACTGGCCATCGTGCAGCAGAATTACGCCGATCCTGTGGATGTCGATAAGCTCATCTATAACGGCGCCATTCCCGGCATGCTGCGCGGCCTTGACCCGCATTCCAACTTCTTCGACCAGCGCCAGTTCTCCTTGCTCCGTGAGGACCAGCACGGCAAGTACTACGGCGTCGGCATGCAAGTGGGCCCGCGCGACGGCCGCACCGTGGTCATGGCACCTTTTGTCGGCTCTCCTGCTTATAAAGTGGGCATCCGCCCGGGAGACATCATCCTCAAAGTGGACGACAAGCCCACCGACGGCCTTACCACCACGGAAGTCGCAGACATGCTCAAGGGCCCCAAGGGCACCGTCGTTAAAGTCACCGTGGGCCGTGAAGGAGCGGAAAAGCCCATCGATTTCACCGTGATTCGCGATGAGATTCCGCGCCATGCCGTGGACAACGTCATCATGGTCCGGCCGGGCATCGGCTATGTTCGCCTGACCAGTTTCAACGAAGTCACCAGCCGCGAGCTTTCCGAAGCACTCCGCCAGCTGGACGTCGCCAGTTTGAAAGGCCTCGTTCTCGATTTGCGCACCAATCCCGGCGGGCTTCTCAATGAAGCTGTTTCCGTGGCCGACATGTTCCTGGACAAGAATCAGCTCATCGTTTCGCATCGCGGCCGCGCCTCACAGGAGCGCCGGTATCACGCCGTGCGCGGAAATCAGGGCGTGGACGTTCCGCTGGTCCTGCTCACGGGCCCCTACAGCGCCTCCGCGTCGGAAATTGTCGCCGGTGCCATTCAGGACCACGACCGCGGCCTTATCGTCGGCGAGGACAGCTTCGGCAAGGGCCTTGTGCAGACCGTCATTCAGCTTGGTGAAAACACCGGTCTGGCGCTGACCACGGCGCGTTACTACACGCCCAGCGGCCGCCTCATCCAGCGCGATTACAAGGCCGTTTCACTTTACGATTACCATTACAACCGCAAGAAGACGCAGGACACCACGGATGTGAAGCTCACCGACAGCGGCCGCCAGGTTTTGGGCGGCGGCGGTATTGCGCCGGACGTGGTCGTGCCCGAGCCCAAGCCCAACCACTTCCAGAGTCTTCTCCTGCGCCGCTACGTCTTCTATCCCTTCGAAATCGGCGTAGGCGACTTCGCCCGCTACTATCTCTCCCTCAGCCGCCCGGTCACGCGCGACTTTGCAGTTGATGACCAGGTCATTCAGGAGCTCCGCCGTTACCTCGATAAGAAGGGCGTTAGCTTTACCGAGGCCGACCTGCAAGAAAATTTCCACTGGATTCAACGCAAAATTAAGCGCGAGCTTTTTGTTTCCACGTTCGGCCTCTCCGAAGGATACAAAGTCGCTCTCGAGGACGACGTGCAGGTGCAGAAGGCCATTGAAGTGCTCCCGCAGGCCCGCGCACTCTACGAAAACGCCAAGAAAGTCATCGCGCAGCGCGCCGGCAGTTCGTCTCCGCGGCCCTAGCGGCGCTCACGCTACCCCGTTCTCATCGCAGGCGCTTCAGTGCTAAAATAGTTTGGTTTGTTTGGGTTGTTTTTCTGTGGGCGGCTAGCTCAGTTGGGAGAGCGTCCCGATTCCATCGGGAAGGTTGGACGGCAAGCTGGCTGCAAAACCTATTGGCTGTTGCAGAATTTGCTTTGTTCCGTGGGCGGCTAGCTCAGTTGGGAGAGCGTCGCGTTCGCAACGCGAAGGTCGGGGGTTCGAATCCCCTGCCGTCCACCATTCTTCTGTTTCGAACTTTTCCCGTGCCCGCTAAGACTTCTTTATGCCTTTCGAGTTTTGATCCTTAATCAGCACGGCACCGCAATGTCGCGGCAATCCCGGCACAGGTAGCTGAAGTTCGGATTGGTCAGCGTCCATTCGGTGCGGCACTCCGCGCAGGTAACCTCAGATCGCCGGTCGCATTCCGCGCAGATTTCTTCTCCGGCCAGCGGCGTCTCGCACATGAATTCACCGAACGGCACCAGCGTGTGGCACCGGCCGCATTCCACTGCCGCCAGGATCGTGGTGTGCACATGCGCGTCTTCGGCCTCCGCGCTCTTCCTGGCCAGCAGTGTTTTCACTCGATCCGCGATGTGCTCGGCGGTCAGCCCAAACGCCTGCACCAGTTCCCACGGCTTGCCGGAAAGCCCGAAACGATCTTTCACGCCGACCATGTCAAACTGCAGCGGAAGTTCATGTGCGCTGCGGTGTTTGAGGATCGCGCCGGCAATGATGTTTCCGAACCCGCCCACCTGGTGCTCTTCCGCGGTCACGATGCACCGCGTTTCCGCGGCGGCGGCCAGCAACGCGGCCACGTCCAGCGGCTTCACGGTGTGCACGTTCACCACGCGCACTTCGATTCCAAAGTCTTCCTTGAGCATCCACGCCGCGCGCATCGCTTCCGGCACCATGGGGCCGCACGCGATGATCGACGCGTCTTCGTTTTCGTTGGTGTATTCACTCGCCAGGACCGTCTCAAACGCATCCATAAACTTCGGCTGTTCGCCGCGGTAGCGAATCACGTTGGCGGCCCCAAAAAGGTACGGCGTTTCCTTCTTCGTCACGATGGGCGTGGCCTCGCGCGCAAACCGCAGGTAGGCCGGGCCGTCCAATTCCAGCAACGCGTGGTGCGTCGCCTTTTCAGTTTCCACCGAATCGCACGGCACGTACACGTGCATGTTGGGCAGGATGCTCATGAGCGAAATTTCTTCCAGCGACTGGTGCGTAGCCCCGTCCGGGCCCACGGAAATTCCGCCGTGCGCGCCGGCAATCTTCACGTTCAGGTTCGAGTAGCAGATTGTGGTGCGGATCTGGTCCCACGCGCGCCCGGACGCAAACACGCCGTACGTCCCCGTTACCGGAATCAGCCCTTCCTTGGACAGCCCCGCGGCCACGCTCATCATGTTTTGTTCGGCGATGCCCACGCTGAACACGCGGTTTTTTCGTTCTGGATGCTTGGCTTCAAAATCCGTGATGCGGATCGAATTCGAAATGTCCGCGTGAACCGTGACCACTCGCGGGTCTTCACCCGCGCTTTCCAGTGCCCGGCCAAACCCCATGCGCGTGGGGTCCATGTCGGCCTTCATGTTGGGAGCGGTGTTCCACCAGCGGTCCGTCTTGAATTGCGGGATGGACTCCTTGGTTTCCTTCGTCACCTTTTTCGCATTGTCCGCCGCGCGCGCCACCAGAGCATCCACGCGCTCCCGCGTGACTTCCGCCGACAGCATTTTCGGGATCGCCTTCTCAAACTGCTCCTTGTTCGGCGCCACGCCGTGCCACGCAGCCTCTCCCTCCATAAACCAAACGCCTTTGCCTTTTACTGTGCGTGCAATCACCACGCTCGGCTTGCCCTTGGCCTCCGCTGCCTTCTCGAACCCCGCCACAATCTGCTCCATGTCGTGTCCATCGAGCTCAATCACGTTCCAGCCGAACGCCGCGTACTTTGCGGCCAGCGATTCCACATTCATCACTTCCTTCACCCAGCCATCAATCTGCAACTGGTTCTGGTCGATCACGCCGCACAAGTTGTCGAGCTGGTAGTGCCCTCCGGCCATCACCGCTTCCCAGATGCTTCCCTCCTGTTGCTCGCCGTCACCCATGAAGCAGTACACCCGGTATGGCTTTTCCAGGAGCTTCGCCGCCAGCGCGTTGCCTACGGCCGCGCCCAGCCCTTGTCCCAGCGACCCGCTGGACACTTCCACGCCCGGCACCTTCAACCGGTTGGGATGGCCTTCGAATCCCGAGCCAAGCTGCCGCAACAGCACGGTATCGTCGAGCGGGTAGTAGCCCGCCTTGCCCAGCGCCACATACAGCGCCGGTGCCTTGTGCCCAGCCGACCAATACACGCGGTCGCGTCCTGGCCAATTAGGGTCGGCCGGGTCGTGGTTCAACACGCGCAGATAGAGCGCCGCCGCAAGGTCCATGATGGAAAGCGTGCCGCCCGGGTGTCCCGAACCCGCCGCAAAAATGTCCACCAGGTCGATGGTGCGCATTTCGGCCGCCGCGCGCCGCAGCTCTTCCACGTTCAGTCTTGGACCGCGTAGCTCATTGGAAGTGGTCATAGCCATTGGCTCCTTGAATGTAATTGCTTGCAGGTGCCGCATTTGGCAGGAGGCCCATCCGGGCGGGAGTGCGCACCACGTGGGGAGATTCGCGCTGGTGTCGCCTTGCGCTCAGACTCACCCAAAATGCAGCACCGCCGCACCTGTGTGCCCATAAGTGCTTTTCTAGCTGTCAGATAGTCCGGAGCGAACACTCCAGATTCCGCCTCCGTGCTCAGTTCGACGTCGTCCGAATAGACTCCGACTTCACACGCAGCAGAGGGATTAGTGCAAGATCCGGGCCAGAAATCGGCCACAGCCTCGCGACACCCAATCTGTGCATGGGTACGGCGGCAATCGGTGCGGCCAGGGTGCAAATGGTGTTCTGGGCAAGATCTTGGCGCAGGAATTGCCAAGATGGGTCGATTCAAATTGGGGTTTGTGATGATTGCCGCTACGGCGCCGGCGGCTTGGCAAACTTGGCGTCGTCCAGTTCCACGTTCTGCTTGATCTCAGTGAATTTCAGGATGAGCACGTTGTCCGGTCCCACGCGGCGCAATGTGTAGGGCAGTTTGACGCCGTCCACATCGCGGTAGTCATCGTAAAACGTCTCGAAAGAGACCACGCCTTCGGGCGTTTCCAGCTTGTAGTCTCGCTTCAGCAGCAGGCCGGTTTCCGTGTCGAAGTAGAATGTTTCCGCAAAGCCTTCGGGCGGCGTGGCTTCCATCACAAAGGCATCGCGGTCGCCCACCTTGACCGTGCCGCTCACTTCCAATTTCGTGAACAACTCCTTCATGCGCAGCCAGCGATAGAACTGCGCATTGCGCCGCACTGCAGCCAGCATAGCGCCCGACAACTCTTGCACACCTTGGTTGGGGGTTGAGTCCCAGCCAACCGTTCCATCAAAGCCCTGCTTCACCGTGCCCAGCCCCGGCACGTCCACCACAGAGAGGAACTTGTCGGGCGCCTTTTCGCTCAACTCCAGCGAAAGAGGCGTTCCCCCGCCGGGATCAATCGTGCCCGTCGTCAAGCGCGAACGCACTTTTTCGATGGCCGCTCTGCCTCCAATGGCTCGCACATATTTTGCGATGAGTTGTTCCGCCGTTGGCTGCGCCACCGGCTTGCCCTGCGCTTGTCGATCAGGCTGCGCTGTCGCCACGCCAGCCGCGAGCGCACAGCACCCCGCCAAACCGATCATTGCTTTCCGCAATCGCTTCATCGCACTCACCATTCCCGCAAAACACCTTTGCACATATTCTGCGTTTTTACTTCTCCCCGAACAGCTTCTCAATCTGAAACTGGATAATCACTCCCCGCTTTGGCCCGTTCGGCCCCAGCCCGATGGGCACCGACACGCCAATTTCCACCAGCGTCTTCCGCGAAGTAATGTACCCGTAGCGCAGGCCCGGCGCAAATGTCCACGCGAGTTCTCCCGCGCGCGTCCCTGTCGCCACTCCAGGGTCCACCGACTGCTGCCAGTTCCCTCCCGCTTCCAGAAAACCGTGCAGGTCGTGTTTGCTGCCGTCTTTCGCGGACCGCTCCAGAGGCCGCAAGCCAATGGCTGTGGCCCACGTTGTTCCATGCAGCGAAAACTTTTTCGACGATCTCGGCGTGGTGTCGTCGCCAGAAGGAATCACGTGGTAATTGAACGTGTTGAACAGAAACGCGGGCCCGCCCCAGTCCTTGGACACGGACACGTCCCACGCCAATCCCGTGCCGCCCAAACCAGTTCCCTTCTGCACGCTCCCCGATGGAAGAATGATTTGTGGACCCATCGCTATCGTCACGGGAGAATTCTCTTCGTCCAACATGCGGTATCGCGTGCCGATCACCGCGTCCGCCATCCCGTAATCTCTCGACACCGTCGTACCGTTCCGCCGCGTACGGCTTCCCGCCGCCGGAAATATGACGTCGAGCTCCCAACGGTCGGTGATTCCATATTCCACGCGCTGGAAAAACAAAAACGCGTCGTCATTCCTCGCTCCCAACAGGTCCGCCACGCGCCGCGTCCCGAACGCCGTCTGATGAATGACCTGCAGCGACTTTTTCACCTGCGTGTACGCGCTCCCCGACACAAATGCGAAGTCCGGCTCCTCCGGCTCAGCCTTCGCCGCCGGCGGCGCCTGGGCGGAAAGACTTGCACTGAGGAACAACACGGCAACGGCGACACGCCAGATTCGTGAAATCATGCAAGTTCCTGAGCGAAAAACGGAATCCAAGAAACTACCACACACCGGACAAAAGGCGAAAGCGGACTCGCTCGGCGTATTGCGCATAGCCCGGAAGCTCCGCGCGGAGCATGCGGTCCTCCATGGCGGTTCTCCGCATGAACATCGCCAGAGCGCCCAGCGTCGGCACTATCGCCCATAGCGAACCCAGTGCCACCGGGCTGGCCGCGAACAGCAGTAATGCGGAGGCGTAGCCCGGATGTCGCACAAACCGATACGGCCCGCAACTTTCGACGTGGTGCCCGCGATCCGTTTGAATGCGCACTTCCGACGAGAAAAAACGATTGGACAGCATGGCCCATCCCCAGCCGGCCATGCCGCAGGCAACAACAAGCAGCGCCGTAATCTGCACCCCAACTGGGATGATGTCCGACCAGTGGTACCGCCCCACATCGAGTCCCGCAACGCCCCACTGGCCGAAAATAAGCAGCACCAGCAGAGGACGAGTTTTCGGGTCGCGCCCGCCCGGACCGGGCCGGAAACGCTCCTGCAATAGATCAGGGGATTTTCGGTTGACCAGCAGCAGCGTCGTTCCACCGATCGACCACAACGTCAGCCAAAAGGCCCAGTGCATGGGCAGGTCCAACCGCCCTGCTGGCACGAACAGCACCGCGACTGTTCCAACTAACGCAATCACGACGCGCAGCTTGCCCATAATGCCAAATAGCCGCTGTCCGCCCGGACGGGGCACCGGCCGGCGCTGCTCGGGCAGCTCTGAATAGACAGTATTAATCACGGTTAGCTAAACTACTTCACCATGATTAACCTATGCTGTCAAGAGCGAAAGCGGGGCCCATTGCCGGCAAGGAATGCGCTGGCGAAAACTGCCTGCTACAAGCGGCTTCGGGCAGCAGTGAGAACCGCCTCTACTCGCGACACGTCGGGCACGCTACCCTGCGCAAAATCCCGCGTTCCTCCGCCCTTCCCTCCCGCGGCGTGGAGCGCTTCGCGCAGCAGAGCGTTCATGTCTGCCGCAAGTCCAGGCGATTGCGCGAACACCACGTGTCCGCCTGAGCGCGATCCTAGCAGGGCCTGCACACCCGGCTCGGCTGCCAGACACGTGGCCACCAGGCGCAAGTACGCGGGCTCCGCGTTGTCAAACACCCGAACCACCACGCGCGCCGCGCCGCTTTCCGCACCGCGCAATAATTCCTTCGCCTCGTAGCCCGCCAGTGTCTCCAGTAAGATTTGCCGTGAGCGTTGCGCCTGCTTGCGTTCCTCCAGCGCTTTCCCGAGCAGCGCCGGCACTTCCGACTGTCCGCAGGTCAGCAGGCGTGCGGCCTCGCTCAGCGCCACAAAATCTTCGCGCGCTGCGCGCAACGCGCGCCCTCCGCACACAAATTCCACGCGCCAGTTCTGTTTCTGCCTGTCGATTTTCCGCAGCAGCACCAGGCCCACTTGTCCAGTTCGCGCCACATGCGTTCCTCCGCACGACTGCAAATCAAACTTCTCCACGCTGACCGCACGCAGCTAGCCCTCACGGTCCACTTCTTTCCGCACGCCGGCCGCCGCCAGTTCTTCCCGCGTTCCGTACCGCACCTCCACCGTATGGTCCTCGAAAATAATTTGATTCGTCAAACGCTCCGCGGCCTCCGCCTGATCCTCTGAAAGCGATGCCCCGGCGAGGTCGATCGTGGAACTTTCTCCCCCGAGATGGAATGACACCGTCGGCATCTTAAAGAGCTCGACGAACGCCGCCGAAAGCAGGTGTTGTCCCGTGTGCTGCTGCATGTGGTCGAAGCGGCGCTGCCAGTCAATTGTTCCGTGAACGGGGCCCGATTCCAGTGAGCGGTCCGTCACGTGCACGATCACGCCGTCTTCGCGCTCGGTCACGTCCACGACGGTTGCATTGCCCAGCTGCCCGGTATCGTGCGGCTGGCCACCCGACGTGGGATAAAACGCTGTGCGGTCGAGCACGACGTGAAACTGCGCGCCGCGTGACTCGCACGAAATCACCCGCGCCTCAAACTCGCGCAAAAACGAATCGACGTAATAAAGACGCTCAGTCTTCAACGCAGACGCACCTCTGCCACTTTGTCACTCTGAAACTCCGTCACCTCTTACCCGCTAACGCCGCTTGCCACGCCTCGGCGTATTTGTATCCCGTACCTGTATTGAACAGAACAATCGTCTCGTCGGACTTCACTTCCTTGCGCGCCAGCAGTTTCTGAATGGCCACCACGGTCGCGCCGCCCTCCGGCGCCGCGAAAATTCCTTCCAGCGCGGCCATGTCGCGGCACGCCGCAAGCATCTCATCATCCGTCGCCGCCACCGCTGCTCCGCCGCTGGCGCGCAGCGCCGAAAGAATCAAGAAATCTCCCAGCGCCTTCGGCACGCGAAGCCCCGACGCAATTGTCGCTGCGTTATTCCAGAATTCTGTGCTCTCCCCGCCCTTCTCGAATGCTTCCACCACCGGCGCGCAGCCTGCCGCCTGCACTGTCACCATGCGCGGTCTTTCCAACCCGATCCAGCCCATCTCTTCCATTTCTTCAAACGCCTTCCACATTCCGATCAGGCCAACGCCGCCGCCGGTGGGGTAGACAATCACGTCGGGCAGCTTTCCGCCAAACTCCTCCCACAGTTCGTAGCCCATCGTCTTCTTGCCTTCGATGCGATATGGCTCCTTCAGAGTGGAGAAATCGAACCATCCTTCTTTCGTCTTGTTTTCCGCGATGAACTTCCCGCAGTCGGAGATTAATCCGTTGATCATGCGCACGTCTGCGCCGAACGCGCGGCACTCCATTACGTTCGCCGCAGGCGTATCCACCGGCATGGCAATCACGCAGCGCAACCCGGCCGACGCGGCATACGCCGCCAGCGCTCCGCCCGCGTTTCCTGCTGTGGGGATGGCCAGCACTTTCGCGCCCAGCGCCTTGGCCATGGTCACCGCCGCCGAAAGCCCCCGCGCCTTGAACGATCCTGTCGGATTCAGCCCTTCATCTTTGATGTACAGCTTGCTCAGGCCCATGCGCTCGCCCAGGCGACGCGCATGCAGCAGGGGCGTCATGCCTTCACCAAGTGTCACCGGCGTCGCCCCCGGCAGCACTTCTTCGTACCGCCACATCGTGCGCGCCCGTCCGCGAAGCGCATCTCTCGTCAGTGTACGCGCCGCCGTTGCCAGGTCATACCGTGCCACAAGCGGCGAATTGCACGCCGGGCACAAGTTTTGCAGTTGTGTGTGGGGAACTGCTTTTCGGCAGGAGCGCCGCGAACATTCCAGGTGAGTTATCGTCGAGGTCATAGGTTCAAAAGTCTAGCACGGACATCCCCATCCCAGCGGCCACCGTAAACCGGTCATCGGTGTCGCTGCAAGGTACAATGTCTGCATGGCCATTCGCCTCATCGGCATCGACATTGACGGCACGCTCCTCGATAGCCAGTGGCAGTTGCCCGACGCGAACCGCAAGGCCATCGCCAAGGCCGCCGCGCGCGGCATCGAGATTGCCCTCGTCACCGGCCGCCGCTTCGACTTCGCGCTGCCCATCGCCAGCCAGTTGGAATGCCCGCTCACGCTCATCGTCAACAACGGCGCGCTCATCAAGTCGCTGGAGGGCACCACGCACCTCCGCCAACTGCTCCCGCGCGACACCGCGCGTCGCGTTCTCTTGTCCACACTGCCCTTCCGCGACGGCGCCGCCGTTGTCTTCGACCGCCCGCGCGCCAACCAGGTCATCTGGGAAGTCCTCGACTGGGACGACCCGTCACGTAGCGCCTATTTGCAGCGCAACATTGAATTCATCGCGCAGGTTTCTCCGCTGGAAAACTGCCTCACGGAAGATCCGATCCAGGTCATGTTCACCGGCCCGGTGGACCGCTTGCGCCAGCTCGACGCGCAGCTCCGTGCCTGGCCCGATCCCGGCGCTTTCGGGCTGGCGTTCACCGAGTACGAGAGCCGCAACTTCGCTCTCGTGGACGTGATCAACGCCGCTTGCTCGAAAGGCGCTGCGCTTGAGGAATGGGCTCGCATTCGCGGCTTCGCCCGCGAGGACGTCATGGCCATCGGCGACAACCACAATGACCGCGAAATGCTCGAATTCGCCGGTGTACCCATCGTCATGGGCAATAGCGTTCCAAGCTTGCTCCAGAACGGCTGGCACGTTACCCTTTCCAATGATGAAAGCGGCGTGGCCGCCGCCATCGAACAGTTCGCTCTCGAGCGCAAATGATGGAAACGCGTCGCACATCGCGGGCGACAGTGCTTTTTATTCTGATTGCCCTTGCGGCTGCGCTTGCTTGCGCAACGCCCGCACTCGCCGAGACTGCCGTGCTCCGCAACGGCCAGCGCCTGCAGATTACCGGCTACGAGCGCGATGGTGAACTCACCCACCTCCACATTGTTGGGGGGCGGGTCGCGCTGCGCGCCGAAGAAATCGTCTCCATCGAACCGGAGGAATATTCCCCATTGCGCGCGGCGGAGGCCCCTGCCACCACTCCATTTGAGCAGCTCATTCGCGCGGCCGCACGGAAGCACGGCGTGGACGAGGAACTCATTTCCAGCGTGATCACCGCCGAGTCTGCTTTCAATCCTCGCGCCATTTCCCGCAAACTGGCTCGCGGCCTGATGCAGTTGATGCCCGCCACGTCCTCGCAGTTCGCCGTCAGCGACGCCTTTGACCCCGCCCAGAATGTGGACGCCGGTACGCGTTATCTGAAGTTGCTATTGGAAAAGTACGGACAGGACCTCACTCTCGCCCTCGCGGCTTACAACGCAGGCCCCGACCGCATCGCGCAGTATGGCGGCGTACCGCCCTTTTCCGAGACGCGCGCCTACGTCCGTCGCGTCCTCAAGGAATACTCCCAAAGAAAAAAGAAATAATCACCAAAGTGTGAGCAGAGGCAGGAATTTCAACTGCAGGAGGCTTTTCCTGACTTCTTGACTTCCTTACTTCTTCTTTTTATTGCCTCGGCCTTGTCGCTCCCGTTGGCACTTTGCCCGGCGGCACGGTTGGCCGCGACCCCGCTGGACCGATCATCATGCCTTCCGCCGCGGGATCCCACATGAACTCCCATTCCTTGTAATTCGTCGCGCCCTTGTACACGCGAATCGAGCTTTGCTCCATCTTGCTGGCCACGCCGATAATGTTTCCACCGAAGACCCGGCCTTCCGGCCCCGGAGTTTTGGCCACGCTCGGTGGTGGTGAGGGCGGAGTATTCGGCGGACGCTGATCGCTCGTCGCACGGGTATCCGTCGGGGATCGCGGAGGCTGCCCGAACCCGCCTGCGGCTCCCGTCGCGCCGGCGCCCGGACGACCGAACATGTTCATGGACTTCACGCTGCCGATCAGCTCGCCGTTGGGCCCGACATAAATCACCCGCCAGCTTCCGTCCTTGCGGTTCATCGGCTCGGCATACGCCTTGCGCAAAAAGCGGAGCTGCCCCTTGGGCTCTGTCAGATCTTCGAACGATTGCGGAAATCGTCCGTATTTGCGGTAGTAGAGCCGTACCGCGCGCGCGTATTGTTCCCCGCGCCAAATCATCTCTGCTTCTTTTGCGCGACGCCCCTCGGTGAGAATGCTGGGCACCGCCGCGGCTGTCCCGAGCACCATCAGCGCCACCAGAAAGCACACCATCAGCAGCGCATAGCCCTGCGCTCGGCTTTTCCCTCGGCTCTGCGGAATAGAAATTGATGGCCGTGTCATGCCCTTATGCTCCCGGCTGTTCCAAGGGCAGCGTGGCGCGCTTCCCTGATAGCACTTCTTCAAAGTCCGCCGTAGCGTTCCCGATGCGCAGCAGCCGAAAGCGGTTCTGCAACATTTCGCCTTCGCTCAGGATGAACACATCCTCGCCGTTGGTGAAGAATGCGCGTTTCCTTCCCGAACTCGGATCTGTCGCGTAGCCAAAGAATTTCACCGGCAGCGTCAGCGGCGGCTCCGGCGGCGGCTCGACTTTCGACGGATCAATCTTGGGCATTGGCGGAAGGGGCGGTGGCGGCATGTACGCCGTAAAGATGCTCCTCCGCGACCCGCTGTATTCCAGCTTACGAATGCGTTCCAGCTTGTCGATGCGCAGGGATGGATTTTCGACGCTCAGCGGCTCGAACTTTTCGCTTCCCCCAAACACGCCCGCCAGCTGCGGCGACTGATTCCAGTTGGACAGGGTCACTCCCACCAGCAGCACCAGCAGCGCTCCGAAAAGGTAGAGTTGAAATTTCTGCGTCATTCGTTCCCGTCAGCGGAAATAGGTCCGCAGCTGCAAGTTCAGCTTAATGCTTCCTCCGGTCGAGGAGGCCAGCCCCAGGCTGTCCAGCAAGTAAAAATTGTCCGAGCGCTCCAGTCCGTTGATGAACCGCACCACGCTCACGTAGTCGCCCTCCACCGTCGCGCTCACGGTAACTTCCGTCACTCCGCGCGTTTCCAGCGGACGCTCTTTGAACGCCACGTTGGTTGTGCGCAGCCCCGAGGCTTTCGAAATCTTGTTCATGTCGCCGACGATCGTCGAATAGCCCGTGCCCGCTGTGAGAAATTCGTCGCGGTAAAATTTGTCCGCGTTGCGCTGCACATCCGAGAGCCCTCCACGAATGGACGCCACGCGCTTCACGTCGGCGCCGTGGAGCCGCTCCTTTGTGCGCAGCGGCACGAGCTGCGCCGCCGCGGCCTTCGATCCCGCATCCGTCGAACTCCAGTTCGCGTAAAGGAGAATGGTGTCGGCCGCCAGCACGACCACAATCGCGGCCCGCACCCACTGCTTCCACCGTTTGCTGTTCCGGCTCATCATTCCGTAGGCTCCGCTTTGCCCTTGGCCTTTGTTTTCGCGGGCGGTGCTTCCGCTGCGGGCACCTCTGTGGCGGTATAGTACGCCACCAGTTCCAGCAGCACGCGGTCGCTTTCTTCCGGCCGCGTGGGCCGCGATTCGCTGAGGACTTGGATGCGCTCGAATTCCGTGGATTTTTCCAGCGTCTCGATCAGCTTCAGCTTCCCCTCGTCCGTTTGCGCCCCGACGTTCAGCTTCACTTCCACGCGCCCGCCGGCCATGCGCGGCGAAATGCTCACTACGCGCACTCCTTCTGGAAGCAAGCGCTCCAAGTCGGTAAACATTTTCGTCCATGGGAAGCTGCGTTGTTCAATCAATGCATTCAGAAATGCGGCGCGGTCCATAATTTTTCTGGTTTCCGGCCGCTTGAAGAACTCATCCAGATCTTTGCGCTGTTCGCGGAAATCCCGCATCTTCCCGTTCAGGTCGGCCATTTCGTTGCGCACGTTGCGGTTTGCGTTCCAGTTACTGAACGCGCTCGACGAAAGTATTGCCAGCGCCACCAGCGCCGCCGCTCCGAGCAGCGTGCTGCCCAGTACGAACCGCCGGTTGTTTTCCAGCGGCGACGTCGCCAGGTTGAGCCGTACTTTCATTTCCTTCTCTCCTTCTCGCCACGCCTTCCATTTGGACTACGCGCCGCGGTTCAACATCCATCCCACCAGCGCGTCCATCTGCCTGTCCACCAGCGTTTTCGCGTCGCCGCTCAGGCGGTTTTCCACCGCCGAGGAAGCCACCAGCGCCGCTACGCTGCAATTCATTTCCGCTTCCAGTGCCTGACGGAACACTTCCGTGCGCCCGCCCAGCCCGGCGAGGCGTACCTGCTGCACGGGCTCCTTCCAGTTGTCCTGGTAGTAAGCCATGGCGGGATAAATCTCTTCCAATAGCGCCGCGGGCTCCAGTTCCTCCGCACCCACCGGCAGTTCCGTGCAGCGGTACACGCACAGCACTTCCCCGCGCGTAATGACGGAGGTCAGCGTGCGACTGGTCACGCGCGCGAGCAGTGTCGGCCGCTCGCTGTCGAGCAGCGGCAGCGTCGCCAGCGTCGATCCCAGCACCACGCCCGGCGTCAGCCCCGCCGCTTCGACAATTTCTTCGTATTGCCGCACCACTTTTCGCCGCGCGATGCTCGCCAGCACGTCCACGCCAGGGCTGCGGGCCGGCTGCATCATGTGCGACAGCACCGCCTCTTCCAGGTCGAACGGCACGCTCTTCTTCAGCCTCCAGCGCAGCAGCGGCTCCGCTTCGTCCGCGCGCTTGGGAAACGTGTCGAAGTGAAGGATGAAGACGCGCACCACCTGATCCGGCAGCAGCAGCGCAACTTCCTTACCCCGCCCCTGCACCTTATTGAGCGCGCGCGCCAGCGCCGCGCTCACCCCATCGACGTCCACAATGTTCAATTCCAGCGGGGAAACCGCCAAGGCCCCTTCGCGCAGCGGTTCGAGCGCGAAGCCGTCCAGCCCCAGCCTGCCGCCCGTCCACGACGCCACGGCCACGTGCCCTGCCGCAATTTCGCAGGCCATCGCCGGATGCGGCATGGCATCCAGCCAGCCCAGCAGGCCGCCGGTTGTCCGCGCGCTACTCAATGAAGGTCACCTTGTTGATCTCGCGCAGCGTGGTCACTCCCGCGCGTACTTTAGCCACACCCGAGTCGCGCAGAAACGTGATGCCCTCTTCCCGCGCCGCTCGCTTGATCTCCGAAGTCGGCCGCCGGTTCACAATCATTTCGCGTATGTGGTCGGAAAGGTCCAACAATTCATGTATGGCCGTGCGCCCGCGAAAGCCGGACCCCGCGCACTCCAGGCACCCCGCGCCCTCCGCGAATTTATTTCCTACCCATTCTTTTGCGTCCAACCCCGCTTCTTCGAGCACCGCCGCCGGATAGTTCACCCATTTCTTGCAGCTCTCGCAGATGATGCGCACCAGCCGTTGCGCCAGAATGCAGTTCAGCGCAGACACGAAGTTGTACGGCTCCACGCCCATATTCACGAACCGCCCGATCACGTCCGTCACGTTGTTGGCGTGCACCGTGGTGAACACGAGGTGCCCGGTCAGCGCCGACTGGATGGCAATCTGCGCCGTCTCCAGGTCGCGGATCTCGCCGACTAGGATTTTGTCCGGGTCGTGCCGCAGGATGGAGCGCAGCCCCCGCTCAAACGTCAGCCCTTTTTTCTCGTTCACCGGAATCTGGGTGATGCCGCGGATCTGGTATTCTACGGGATCTTCGATGGTTACAATCTTGTCTTCGTCGGACTTAATCTCGTTGATCGCCGCGTAGAGCGTGGTGGTCTTGCCCGAGCCCGTCGGTCCGGTCACCAGGATCATCCCGTACGGCTCGCGGATATACCGCCGGAATTTGTGGATG
>Ga0080064_1000597_pt1 | contig 89346 bp, 83 predicted proteins | sample Subgrocontami54m_FD_69260 | JGI IMG/M metagenome (GOLD analysis project Ga0080064, IMG submission 69260) | Subsurface groundwater microbial communities from S. Glens Falls, New York, USA - GMW46 contaminated, 5.4 m (SPADES assembly) (version 2) ... | reverse complement strand
CCCCACCGCGGTGGTCAAGACCGGCCGGTTCGAGGTCATGACCGATCAGCGGATCCGCGCGGCGCTCCAGGAGGAAAAGGTCCCCAACCCCGACCAGCACACCGACCCGGCCGTGCTGAACGCCCTGTGGAAGCGGCTGCGGGTCTCGGCGGTCCTGTTGTCCAAGCTCAGCCTCATGGAGAAGGCGGTCCAGTGGGACGTCCAGGTGATCTCCACCGTCCGGGGCGACTCCATCACCCTGGCCAGCGCGGAGGTCAAGGGCGCCGCCCCGAAGGTCGCCTCGGCGCCGGGCCGCGGGGGCGCCTCGTTCCTGGGGCGGGACGCCCCCCGCATCGATCAGATCGCCCTCCGCTCCCAGGAGGTCCCGTTCAAGGCCCAGGCCATGGCCGTCGGCGAGTTGACTGGCGATGGCACGATGAAGCTGGCCATCTCCGACGGGCAGGGGGTCTACGTCTACGGCCTGGACAAGTCGGGGATTAAACAGGTCTGGAGCCACCCGGGTTCCACCACGGACAACATCATCGCCCTGGATGCGGCCGACATCAACAAGAACGGCGTGGCGGAGATCTTCGTCACCAACTACACGGCTCGCGGCCTCCGCTCCTATGTCCTGGAATACCGGCAAGGCAAATTCGAGAAGGTCTGGGATGAGGTCCCGCTGCACTTCCGTGTGCTGGAGGGCCCGGACGGCAGCCCGCAGCTCTACGCCCAGGCGGCCGGCCAGGACAAACCCTTCGACGGCCCGGTCCGCCAGTACGCCTGGCAGGCCAATCGCTACGCGCCGGGGACGGTGGTGCCCCTGCCGAAGCAGTTCAACACGGTCTACGGCTTCGCCCTGGCGGACGTGGACGGCGACGGTGCGCCCGAGGTCCTCGTCCTGGACCACCTGGACCACCTGCGCGTGTACGACCGGGGCGGGACGGAGATCTACCGGAGCAGCGACCGGTACGGCGGATCGGAGCTCGTGCTGGAATACGATCCCAGCCGCGCCGGGGAAGCTTCGCGCTCGGGCATTGAGCCGATTCGCTTCATTCTTCAGAGCCGGATGTACTTCCAGGACATCCTGGGGGATGGGAAGAAACAGCTTGTCATTCCGCGAAACACCCCGTCAACCGGATATGTCTTCAAGACTCGCCTGTACGACAAGGGGAAGATCTTCGGCCTGAACTGGGACGGCGTAGGCATGCAGGCGGTGTGGGAGACTCGGGAGCTTCCCGGTTACATCGCCGACTACGCGCTCGTTGACCCGGACGGCAGCGGGAACCGGAAGCTCGTGCTGCTGGTGGTCCAGACCAACCTGCTCGGCATCGCCAGGAGCCGGAGCAGCGTGGTGCTCTTGGACCTGCGCCCACCCGGATAGAGACCACTTCGAATTTCGAACACTCAGGGGGTACCCGAATTTCGGATTTGGCAGGACGATCTGGAAAATTCAAAATCCGCAATCCGAAATTCGAAATCCGAAATGGATCTGGGAGTGTGGCGCCGTTGCGACACCGGGTGTGTTTCAGGGGCCACAAAGGGCGGAGGGAAGGGGACGCGAGTGGCGCCGTAAGGCGTGGATTTTGCGGGAAGTCCGCCGGATCGTGGGCAGCGGCACAAGGGCTGCAAAGGGTCTGTCCGTTCTGGAGAAAAAAATAGTTGACAACGTTGTGGGGCGCTTGGTAAGGTGCCGCCGGTTTGCCGGCCTTAAAAATCGCGGGGTTTAGTGACGACAGCACTTCGGTTCATTTATCGGCAGGACAGCGAGGATCGCTGAAAACACAAAGGGGGGATGTGCAGCCACGAGACGCGACGCTTTCTCTAGGGTGTCACCAGAAGGTCCACAGGGATCGAAAGCAAAGCATTGAGCTTGAAACGGAGGGTAACCTGATGAGAAAGTTTTTGTGGGTGGTGGCTGTGGGAGCGCTCGTGCTCGCCCTGGCCGCGCCGGCGATGGCGCTGGACTTCAAGTTCGGCTCGGAGTACCGGGTTCGGTTCACCACCGGGGTGAATAACCCCCTAAGCTTCACTGCGGCCACGGCTGCTTCGGGTGACAATGCCGGGACGAACGTGCGCAGCGTCCAGCTCCGCGTGCGGCCGCGGTTCGATGTCAGCGACGACAACGGCAACATGACGGCGACCTTGCGGCTGGAGATCGGCGACGTCGAGTTCGGGAACGGCGGCGGCGCGGTGGGCGAAACCAACGCCGGGTTTACGAGTGGGGGTACTCGGACAGGGACGACCGTTGGCTCCGGCTCTGCGCGGGTTGGGAACGGCTCCGGCGGCGGGTTCGGTGCGGATGGCGTGAACGTCGAGACGAAGTGGGGCTACATCGACTTCGCCCTGCCGTTCGGCCTGCCGGCCCGCGTGCGGGCTGGTATCCAGCCGTGGTTCTTGCCCAAGGGGCTCATCCTGGATGACGATGGCGCCGGGTTGCGGGCCTACGGGACGGTCAAGCCGGTGAGCTACGAGCTGTTCTGGTTCCGGACCAGCGGCGGCCCGAACACGGCGGCCGCGCTTGGCTCGGGTGCGGCTGGCCAAGTCGTCACCTCGAATACCACCGACAATAACTACGACTTCTACGGCGGCCGGATTGACGTGGCCATCGCGCCGTGGCTCAACCCGGGCGTGTACTACCTCTTTGGGGACAACCGGCTGAACTGCACCACCTCGGGTACCTGCCCGGGTGTCAACCGGACGCGCGAGAGCCATTACGTCGGGCTGACGGCAACCGGCAAGTTCGGGATCGTGTCCTACGATCTTGACTGGGTCTACGGCAGTGCCGAGGGCGGCCAGAGTGGCGCCTTCCCGACGGCGGCTGCTCCCATAGATGTGAAGGGGTGGGCGCTGGACGGCGCGGTGCACTTCCCCATCGGGCCGGTCACGGTGAACCTTGCTGGCGCCTACGGCACCGGTGACAGGGCAAACGGCGGGGCGAGCGAGGCGTTCCCGAGCATCGCCGCATCCTGGAACGGCGCCGGTGGTGGCTTCGAGATGATCGGGAGCGGCGGCCCGTTCGACCAGGTCGAGTTCACGCAGGACTCCCCGACGAACCTGTGGATGCTGGGTGGCTGGGTCACCTACAATCCGGTGAAGGCCCTGACGCTGAAGACGGCCTATGGCTATGCCGGCTTCGTCAAGAAAAACGGCAACTGCACCACGGGTGGCGCGACCTGCTACGGGCCGAGGTACGAGACCCTACAGGGGAAGTCGGGCGTGGGCCAGGAGCTGTCCTTCCGAGCTGACTACGATATCTGGACCGGCTTCAAGATCCAGGGTCAGATGGGCTGGCTCTTCACGCGTGCAGGCAGCAACAAGACCGCCGCTGAGTACGTTCTGCAGATGTACTACAACTTCTAGGCAACGGGGAGCCTGGCGAAAGCCCCAGGGGAGCGATCCCCTGGGGCTTTTTTCTTCGGGCGGCACACCGGGTGGGTGATGACCCCGAGGCCTTGACCGGGCAAGGACCGGGAGGGAAGTCGGAGACGGTATTCGCAGGATTCCGGTCGTCCCACTTTGCGTTTGCGAGATGTGCCAAAGGATGTTAGAAGGGTGAGGCGCGTTCGGCTGCGCCGCACCTATCGCCTTTGACCCGGCCCGGCAAGCCCGAGGTATCGTGCCCTTGGTGACCGACCCAGGGAGATCTCAGAGGAGAGCAGGCGTCCCGGAGATCTGGCGACAGACCCTCCTGATCGGCCTCGTGGTCCTGCCCGGGCTGGTTCTGGCCGACCCCGGCCTCATGCTGACCATCCAGCGGTGGCCATGGCCCCCCCTCCTGGAACTGATGCGGCTTCTCACCTGGCTGGGGTACGGGGCGGTGGACATCGGGATCCTCCTGGCACTGGCCCTGCTCGGGTGGTGGCGCGGGGACGTCGGCCTCCGGAACCGAGGCCTCACGGGCGGGGCGACGGTCACAGGGGCTGGACTCCTGGACCAGATCCTGAAGAATGTCGCCTGTCGAGCGCGACCGAGCGCGCCGGAGGCGGGATCCTTCTTTAGCAATTTTCCCTGCTTCCCCGCGAAGTACGCCCATGCCTCGTTCCCGTCGGGGCACGCGACCACGGCCTTCGCGGCGGCGTTGTTGCTGGCCCTGTGGTACCCCCGGGCGGCGGGGGTATTCGTGGGATTGGCCGGGCTGGTCGCGGTGTCGCGGGTCGTCCTGGGATCGCATTTTCCGTCAGACGTCCTGGCGGGGGCCCTGCTGGGAGCTGCAGTTGCTCTGACCGTGCATGCCTACGTTCCCGCCGCACGGCGGATCGGCGCGGGCGGGCAGGCACGGCCTGAATGAATAAGCATGCGGCCAGGGCGGAGGGTTGACACCATGCAGTGGAGGAGATGGATGCGAGCTGGGCTTCTGCTACTTCTGGGAATGGGTCTGTCCGCCTGTGCCGCGGACGGGACGTGGCGACCCCCGGCGGCGTCCACGCTGTATCCGCCGGCGGTGTTTGCCCACCGCGTGGAGTCTTCCCACGTCGCGCTGTACTGGAACTGCACGAGGCCGGAGCCTGGCGTGCTGCGGCTGGAGGGGGTGGCGCAGAACCCCTGGTCGTCGCAGGCGGTCCGGTTCCTGGAGCTGGAGCTGGTCGGGGTGGATGCCCGGGAGCGGACCGTGTCGGAGGCCGCCGCGGCCGTGCCGGACTTCCTGCTCCACACGAACCAGATCTCTCCCTTTCGACTGGACGTGCGGACGGTGGGCAGCGAGGTCCGCTTCGATCTCTTCTACCAGTACCGGTTCCAGGAGAACGGGGGGCGGTTCGTGGCAGGGGCCCCGGGGAGCGCGCCGCGTATTCTGGCGCAGACGCAGCGGTTCATGGCCCGGGACGTCTGTTCCGAGACGCAGCATCGGGTGCGTTGACGGCGTCTTTCTTGATAGGAGTGAAGGATGGGTACTCGACAGATCGTCATTGACATCCCCGAAAAGGTACTGTTGGCAGAGCGGACCGATGAGGCGACGTTCGCACGTGAGGTGCGGATCCTGGCGGCCGTTAAGCTTTACGAGCTAGGCCGCCTTTCCTCTGGCCGTGCCGCCGAACTCGCGGGGATGCCGCACGTGGAGTTCCTGTTGACGCTCGGACGTTACAGGCTCTGCGCATTCGAGGCAGAGCTGCGCAAACTGAAAGCAGGCAATGGCTGAATCGGATCCCTCCGAGACTGGCCTGAAGGCTTTGCGGTTGAAGGCGCCTCGTGGCTATGTTCGAAGGGTATTTTGGAAAGCTGGGAGGGTTTAGGAAGAGGAGTCGGAGAGCCATGGAGAATGTGATGCCGTTCGGAGAGGTATTGGAAGCTGTCGGCAAATTGTCTCTGGAAGAACAGGAGACATTGCTGGACCTTCTGCACCGGCATATCATTGAACATCGCCGTGAAGAACTCGCGAGTGATATCCGGCAAGCACAACAAGAGTTCGAGGAAGGTCACTGCCGACCCGTAACGCCCGCAGAACTTGTGAAAGAAATACTGGCGTGAATCGGCTCTTACTGAGGTCCAGTGCCTTTGTGCGTGCCGCGCGACGGGCCGTGCAGAAGAATCCTCGACTTGCCGAGGACATTCGAGCAACCTTGGAGCAGTTGACCGCGGACGCGTTCCACCCTCGATTGCGCACCCACAAACTGAAAGGAAAGCTTGAGAACGCCTGGGCGTGCAGCGCAGGGCACGATTTGAGGATTGTGTTCAAGTTTGTTGAATATGAAGGATCCCAAGCCGTCCTCTTGGTAACAGTCGGAACTCACGAGGAAGTGTACTGAATCTCGAATTGACGACCGTGAAGGGACAACCGATCAATGATGGGAATGGGTCAGTCCATCCTGGGAGCGAAAGGACGACGGAGGTGACCTCTCTGGGGCTCTCGCTATCCGGTTGTCCGTTGTCTGTTGTCCGTCTTCCATTGGTTTTGCCCCGCTAGGGCCAGTGACCTCTCCTCCTGCGCCGCTTCGCGTCTCAGTGGATCGTCGAAAAGGGACGGCGACACTCCTGGCACTCCTGCTGCTGTCGGGGACGCTCTTCTTCGTTCGCCTCGGCACGCCGGGGCTCTTTGATGCGGACGAGCCGGCCTACGCCCAGGCCGCCCGGGAGATGCTGGAGACCGGGGACTGGATCACGCCCCACTTCAACGGTCGCCCCCGCTTCGACAAGCCCATCCTCTTCTACTGGCTCATCACCCTGAGCTACCGCGTCTTCGGGGTGACGGAATTCGCCGTGCGCTTTTGGTCCGCGCTGGCGGGAGTGACCCTGGTTCTCCTCGTCTCCCGGGCAGCCAGACGGTGGTTCGGGCCACCGGCGGACCTGTGGGCCGGTCTGGCCCTCACCACGAACCTGCTCACCGCCCTGCTGGCACGTGCCGCCGTGACCGACATGCTGCTGACGCTCTTCGTGACACTGGCGATCCTGGCCGGCGTCGAGGCGTTGGAAGGATCCGCCAGTCCGCAGGACGCCACGCGAGTTCGGAGCAGCGAACGTTGGGCGATGATCGGGTGGGCGGCCATGGGCCTGGCCGTGTTGGTGAAGGGACCGGTGGGTCTCCTGATCCCCGGGATGGCTCTGGGGGGCTTTCTCCTCGTATCCCGGGAGCGTCGGTTGGGCCTGGCCCGCCTGGTTCCGTGGGGGGGACCGCTCCTGTTCGCGGCGATCACGCTGCCCTGGTACGGCCTCGCCCTGGGGGCGAACGGCTGGGCCTTTGTGGACGGGTTTGTGATCAAGCACCATGTGACTCGCTACACGGGGGTGGTCTCGAGCCACGCCGGGCCGATCTGGTTCTACCTCCCCGTCGTCCTGATCGGCTTCTTTCCCTGGAGCGGATTCCTTCCCCGGGCCCTGTGGCACGCCGTCACGGTGGCCCGTCGACGCGAGCCAGGGGAGCCGGCCGGCCGTCTGCTGATCGTCTGCGCCTGCTGGGTGGCGGGGGTCTTTCTGTTCTTCTCCCTGGCGGGGACCAAGCTGCCCAGCTACATCTTTCCCGCCTTCCCCGCCCTGGCGCTCCTGGTGGGAGCCGCCGGAATTTCACATGAGAAACCGACAACCGACAACCGATCAGCGAGTGAAAATGACCCATTGTCATTTGTCACTTGGCAGTTTTCAATTGCCCCCGAAGGACGAGTGCCCCGCTGGATCGAACGAGCGGCCCCGTGGCTCATCGGGCTGACCGGCGGAACGCTGGCGCTGGGAGTCGGGATGATCCCCTGGATCCTGGAGACGGTTCGCCCGCTGGCGGGTGGCGTCCTCGAGGGGGTTGCGCCTCCCGTCGGCCTCGCCTGGTGGCTTGCGGCGCTCCTGACCCTGGGGACGGCCAGCGGCCTCCTGGCTCGAGGTCCCTGGCGCCCCGCCTTCCTGTCGGCGATGATGGTCCTGTTCCTGCTCACGGCGGAGGTCGCGGTCGCGCCGCGCGCGTATGCCATCCTCCAGGGTCCACTGCGCGAGTTCACAGAGGACGCCCGGGAGATCCTCGGTGTCCAGGGGACGCTGGTGGCATATGGACTCAACGCACCAACCATAGTATTCTATGCGCAGCGTCCGGTGACGCCCCTCGGCCCCGCCTCTCCGGAGGGACCGGATCAGCTCCGGCGGCTGCTGGAGGCCGGCCGTCCCGTCGTGGTCATCACCCGCAGCGCGCACGCACCACGCCTGGACGGGGTGTCGGGGCTTTTCCGCTTGAAATCCCGCGGGGGCTATGCCATATACTCCTCCCTCCCCCGGGCGATGGGAAAATTCAAATTGAAAACCGACGACTGACAGCCGGTCAAGTGGAGCAAGGGACGAGGAGCTGGGAAGAGAAATGCCCGGTTGTCGGTTGTCCATTGTCGGTTTTTCGTTGCAGTCGGTTTGAGGTGTGCCTTACCCGATGATCACCTCGCGGACGCACGACGGACTGTTCACCGTCATTGCCGCGGAACTCACCGCGGTCGAGGATCGTCTGCAGGAACCGGTTCAGGAGAGCGGGACGCTCCTGTCCGCGGTGGCGAGGTACGCCCTGGCCTCGGGAGGGAAGCGGATCCGGCCGGCCCTCCTGCTGCTGGCAGCCCGGGCCTGCGGCGACGACCAGCGGGACCGCGCCGTGACGCTGGCCTCCGTGGCGGAGATGATGCACGCGGCCACCCTGATCCACGATGACATCGTGGATCACTCCGCCATGCGGCGCGGGCGCCCCTCCGCCACCGTCCTCTGGGGATCCGACGTGTCGGTGCTGGTGGGGGATTTCCTGTACTCGCGGGCCATCCAGATCCTGGTGGCCGACGGGGACATGCGCATCCTGCGAGCCTTCGCGGATGCCACGGTGTCCATGACCGAGGGCGAGGTCCTCCAACTGCAGCTGCTGCGCGATCTCAAGATCAGCGAGGCGGACTACCTGCGGATCGTGACCGGGAAGACGGCCGCCCTGATGTCGGCCGCCGCCCGCGCCGGGGCGCTGGTCGCCGAGGCCCCCGGACCCACCGTGGAGGCCCTGGCGGCCTTCGGTCTCAACCTCGGTATCGGGTTTCAACTGGTGGACGATGCCCTCGATTACACCGCCCGCGAGGAGCGGCTGGGGAAGCCGGTCGGCAGCGACTTCCGCGAGGGAAAGATCACCTATCCGTTGATCCACCTCATGCGCACCGCCTCCGTGGTGGATCGGGCCGTGCTGGAGGGACTGGCCAGCCAGGAGCAAGTGGGCGACGACGACCTGGCACTGCTCCGCAACCTGGTGGAACGGTACGAGGCCGTCCCGGCCACCATGTGCCTGGTGGACGACTACCTGGGCCGGGCACTCGCGCAGCTCACGGTGGTGCCTGGATCGCCGGCCTCCCGCGTCCTGCACCACCTGGTGGATTTCGTCCGTGAGCGCGACTGGTGAGGGCTGCCGCCGTTCGACGTTCAAGGTTCCCTGTGCTGCGGTTGGGGAACGGCCCAGCCACGGGACCCAACCTTGAACCTTGAACCTGGAACGTTGAACCTCCCGATGGATCACATCCGCAACTTCTGCATCATCGCCCACATTGACCATGGCAAATCCACCCTGGCGGACCGGCTGCTGGAGGCGACCGGCGCCCTCGCGCCGCGCCAGATGGCCGAGCAGGTCCTGGATAGCATGGACCTGGAGCGGGAGCGGGGCATCACCATCAAGGCCAAGGCGGTCCGCCTGACCTACCGGAGCAAGGATGGACAGGACTATCTGCTGAACCTGATCGACACGCCGGGCCACGTGGACTTCGCCTCCGAGGTCTCCCGGAGCCTGTCGGCCTGCGAGGGCGCCGTGCTGGTCGTGGATGCGGTCCAGGGGGTGGAGGCCCAGACCCTGGCCAACGTGCACCTCGCCATGCGGAACAACCTGGCCATCCTGCCGGTCATCAACAAGATCGACCTCCCCAACGCCGATGTGGACCGGGTGAAGGCCCAGCTCGAAGACATCCTGGCGCTGGACGCCGCCGACGCGATCCTGGCCAGCGCCAAGCACGGCTGGGGGACGCTGGACGTCCTGGAGGCCATCGTGCAGCGGATCCCCCCGCCCACGGGATCGCCCGTGGCGCCCCTCAAGGCCCTGGTCTTCGACTCCTGGTTTGAGGCCTATCAAGGCGTGATCGCCTACGTCCGCCTCTACGATGGGCAGGTCGTCCCGGGGATGCGGGTCCGGTTCATGTCCATGGAGGCGACCTTCGAGGTGAACCGGGTGGGCGTCTTCGCGCCCCACATGCGGGCGGCCGACCAGCTCCGCGCGGGAGAGGTCGGCTACCTCATCGCCGGGATCCGAGACGTCCGCCAGAGCCGCGTGGGGGACACCATCACCGAGGCGGACCGACCGACGGAGCGGCCGCTTCCCGGCTTCCGCGAGGTGCGGCCCATGGTCTTCGCCGGGCTCTATCCGGTGGAGAGCCGGGACTGCCTCGACCTCAAGGCTGCGCTGGAGAAGCTGCAACTGAATGACACCTCCTTCTCCTTCGAACCCGAAACCTCCTTGGCCCTGGGCTTCGGTTTCCGTTGCGGGTTCCTGGGGCTCCTGCACCTGGAGATCGTCCAGGAGCGGCTGGAGCGGGAGTTCGACCTGACCCTCCTGACCACGGCGCCCACGGTGGTCTATCGGGTGACCCGGAACGACGGAACGGTCGTCGAGGTGGAGAATCCCAGCAAGCTTCCTCCGCTGGAGGAGATCGCCACGATCGGGGAGCCCTACATCACCGCCTCCATCCTGGCGCCGGCGGAATACCTGGGGGCCATCCACGCCCTCTGCCAGGAAAAGCGGGGCGTTCACCGGGGGATCGAGTACCTGCAGGACTCCCGCATGCTTATCGCCTATGAACTGCCGCTGAACGAGATCGTCCTGGACTTCTACGACCGGCTGAAATCCGTGAGTCGGGGATACGCCTCTCTGGATTACGATTTCCTGGAGTACCGGGAAACCCCCTTGGTCAAGCTGGACGTCCTGGTGAACGGCGAGCCGGTGGACGCCCTGTCCTGCATCATCCACCGGGACCAGGCGGCTTCGCGCGGCCGCCTCCTGGCGGAGAAGATGCGAGAGCGCATCCCACGGCAGCTGTTCGAGGTGGTGATCCAGGCCGCCATCGGCAGCCGGGTGATCGCGCGGGAACGGATCCCGCCGCTGCGGAAGGCCGTGACGGCCAAGTGCTATGGGGGCGACATCACACGGAAGCGAAAGCTCCTGGAGAAGCAGGCGGCGGGCAAACGTCGCATGAAACAGGTCGGCCGCGTGGTGATTCCCCAGGAGGCGTTCATGGCCATTCTCAGCATCCGTGGATGAGGCGGTTCTTGGGAAGGTCACCGCATTGAAGGTTCATGGTGTGAAGAAGCGCGGTTGGGCCGGCCTTGCCTACCGGCTTGTTGGAGGAGTCTCCATCCTCCTGGGTGCCGCCCTGTTCGCGGGGGCTTTTCGAACCGCTCGATATGGGCCCGCAACAGGGCTGAGCCTTCTTGCCGTCGGTATCTTGCTTATGCTCTTTGGACCAAAGTTCGATGAATGGTTTCCTGCGAGATCGAAGGAGAGAGCTGACTCCACAAAATCTGTTGCTCGGGAGTACGCCGAGGCCCTGATCATCGCGGTCCTGCTGGCCCTGGTGATCCGGACCTTCGTGGTCCAGGCCTTCAAGATTCCCTCGGGTTCCATGCTGCCGACGTTGCAGATCGGCGATCACATCCTGGTGAACAAGTTCATCTATTCCTTCGCGGCCCTCAAGCGGGGCGACATCATCGTCTTCAAGTTCCCGCAGGACGAGACACGGGACTTCATCAAGCGCGTCATCGGGCTCCCGGGGGAGACGCTGGAAATCCGCGGAAGGCAGGTCCTGATCAACGGGGTTCCCGTCAGCGAGCCGTACGCCGTCTACTCGGACGGCCCCTTCGCGCGGGCCGGCGACCGGGACCGCCTGGGTCCCATCGTCATCCCACCCGACAAGCTCTTCATGATGGGGGACAACCGGGATCACAGCATGGACAGCCGGGTCTGGGGGTTCCTGGACATCCACAAGATCAAGGGGAAGGCCATCATCGTCTATTTCTCCATCCGGAGCGAAGACATTCCATATGCCTCGATCCCGCGCGGCGTCGTGTACGTGGTGACGCACCCCTCGATCATCCGATGGGGCCGGCTCGGAACCCTGCTCCAATGATCAATGACCAATGAGGCCGCCGGGTTTATCCCGGGGGACGACCCGACAGAATTATTTGACTACCACACAGGGGTGTCGCCCCCCCTTGACAACCTCCGGGGCCTTGTCTATAGTCAAAACGAATTGGCACTCTCGATATGAGAGTGCCAAGGTCGCGAGGCGGTCCGCATGCTCAATGCCAGACATCAGGGGGTGCTTCGAGCCATCGTGCTGGATTACATCCGCACGGCGGAACCGGTGGGATCCCGCACCATCTCCCGCAAGTACGGGTTCGCGCTGAGCCCGGCGACCATCCGCGGCACCATGGCCGATCTGGAGGAGTTGGGCTACGTGGCCCAGCCGCATACCTCCGCGGGGCGCATCCCGACCGACCGGGGGTACCGCCTCTACGTGGATGCGCTGATGGACCGCCCCCAGTTGAGCCGAGCCGAGGTGGAGCGGATCGAGCAGCAGGTGGTCCCGTCCACTGGCGAAATGGAGGAGATGCTGCGGGAGACCGGGAAGCTGCTGTCGGCCCTGTCTCCCTACGTGGCCGTGGTCCTGGCCCCTCGCCTCCATGAGAGCCAGTTCCGGCGAGTGGAGTTCGTCTCCCTCGCCCGGGATCAGGTCCTGGTCATCCTGCTGACGGACACGGACCTGGTCGACCACAAGGTCGTCACCGTGGATGAGGTGATGGCGCAGGAGGAACTGGACCGCATTGCCCGATACCTGACCGGCCTCCTGCAGGGACACACGCTGCGGGAGGTGCGGGACCTGCTGGTGGCCCAGATGGCCGAGGAAAAAGCGCAGTATGACCGCATGCTGGCGCGGGCCCTCCGGTTGGGGGCCAAGGCCCTGGAGGCCGAGACGGAGGCGGATGTCTACGTGGCCGGCGCGGCCCATATCGCCGATCAGCCAGAATTTGCCGATATCGCCAAGATGAAGGCGCTGTTCTCGGCCTTCGAGGAAAAGTCCAAGCTGGTGAAGATCTTGAACGACTGCCTGACGAGCGAAGACTTCAAGATCTTCATCGGCAGCGAGATTCCCGTGCGCGATATCCAGGGGATGAGCGTGATCGCCGCGCCCTATCGTAGGTCAAACCGGGTGCTGGGCGTCCTCGGGGTGCTGGGACCAACCCGGATGGATTACGGTCGGGCGGTGGCCCTGGTGGAGACCACAGCCAAGCTCCTGAGTCGCGCCCTCACGGAGCGGGCGGCCTAAGCAACTCACAGTCATCACCGAGCGGGAGGGTTTTCCGAGCCCTCCCGTTCTGTCTGTCTGGAGCCATGGAACCACAGGACATTCCAGTCTCGACCTCCCCCGGGGCACCGGCTGCCACCAGCTCGTCCGAGGCAGCCTCCCAGGCGGAGGGACCCTTGGAATCTTCCGAGGCCTTGCGGGAGGCCCTGGCGGCCAAGACCCAGGAGGCGGAGCGGCTGCAGGACCGCTTAGTCCGACTGCATGCGGAATTCGAGAACTACAAGAAACGGATGGCCCGCGAGAAGGCGGAATTCCTGAAGTTCGCCCACGAGGGGTTGATCCTGGAGTTCCTGCCCGTTCTGGATAACCTGGAGCGGGCCATGGCCTCGGCGCGGGCCGAGCCCGGCTCGACGCCGCTCCTCGAGGGGATCGAGATGATCGCCCGCCTCTTCCGGTCCGTGCTGGAGAGGGCCGGGGTCAAACCGATGGAGGCCCTGGGTCAGCCTTTTGATCCCGGGTGCCACCAGGCGGTTGCCCAGGTGGAATCCTCGGACGAGGAGGCCAACCTCGTGGTCGAGGAGATTCAAAAAGGGTACCTCATCGAGGGTCGGGTCCTTCGTCCGGCTATGGTGAAGGTCTCGCGCGCCGTCTCATCCGTCTCCCGGGACGGCGCGGGCGGCGAGGACGCCCAGGCGTGAGCGGGAAGCGTGACTACTACGAGATTCTCGGGATAGACCGCGACGCCAGTCCCGAGGAGATCAAGAAGGCCTACCGCAAGCTGGCTCACCAGCACCATCCCGACAAGAACTCTGGCGATCGCTCGGCCGAGGAGCGCTTCAAGGAGATCAGCGAGGCCTACGAGATCCTGAGCAACCCCGAGAAGCGGCAGACCTACGACCGCTTCGGCTCTACCGAACTCGGGCGGGGATTCGAGGGATTCGGGGGCTTCGACTCGGGGTCCGGCAGCATCTTCGACGACATCTTCGAGGGATTCTTCAGCGGCCGGGCGGGTCGGTCGACCCGAGGGGCGCAGAGGGGGGCAGATCTCCGCTACAACCTGGAGATCCGTTTCGAGGAAGCGGCCACCGGGATCGAGATAGAGATCGTCGTCCCGCGGCTGGAAACCTGCCACACCTGCCGCGGCAGCGGGGCAAAGCCGGGCTCGCAGCCGGTCGTGTGCCGGGCCTGCCGGGGCACGGGCCACGTCCGATTCTCTCAGGGGTTCCTCACGGTCAGCCAGACCTGCGGCCAGTGTCGCGGCGAGGGCCGGGTCCTCGAGCATCCCTGCAGCGGCTGCCGGGGGCTGGGCCAGGTCAAGGCAGAGCGGACCCTGACGGTCAAAATCCCCGCGGGCGTGGAAACGGGGACGCGTCTCAAGCTGGCCGGGGAGGGGGAGGCGGGGGTCCGGGGCGGCCCGCCAGGCGACCTGTACGTGGTCATCACCGTCCAGGAGCATCCGATATTCCTCCGCCAGGGCGACGATCTGTATTGCGAGATTCCCATCAACTTCACCCAGGCGGCGCTGGGGGCCCAGATGGAGATCCCGACGATCTCCGGGCGGGTCCTGCTCAAGATTCCACCAGGTAGCCAGACCGGGGCGGAATTCCGGATCAAGGGCAAGGGGCTGCCGAACGTCCGGGGGTACGGGCGGGGCGATCTCGTCGCCCGGATCTTCGTGGAGGTGCCCACGCACCTCACGGCCAAGCAACGGGACTTGCTGGAGCAGTATGCCCGGCTGGAAAACGGCGCGGGCAGCCCGCTGGTTCAGGGATTCTGGGAGAAAGTGAAGGCCATCTTCGGCTGAGGCCGGCTGCAGATTTTCAAATTTCAAACTGACAACCGACAACCGGCCAACGCAGGGCGACAGATGGCCGGTTGTCAGTTTTCAGTTGTCCGTTTTCCATTGACGCCGGTGAGGGAGGCTGGCCGCTCTTGGCCGTGTGCCGGGACCTGCGGGTCGAAACCGCGGCCCTGGCGGCCCTGGGGATCATCCAGGCGAGTCTTGGCGACTGGCAGACACTTCCGGGCGGGGGGACGGGTGCCGGTGCCTCGCCGTGACGGCGGCAGGTTCTCTGCGACGTTGTTCCGACATCTGAAGGGATTTCCATGGCCAGTATTCTGATCGTGGACGACGAGCTCGGGCTCCAGACCTCGCTGGTCAAGGCCTTCTCCATGCAGGGCTACCGGGCGGCCGGGGCGGGAACGGCCACGGAGGCCCTGCAACGCCTGGAGCTGGATGCCTTCGATGTCATGCTCACCGACCTCTTGATGCCGGATTTCGACGGTATCACCCTCATGGAGCGGGTTCGGCACCAGTTCCCCTCCATGGTGGTGATCCTGATGACCGGAGGCGCCACGGTGGAATCCGCGGTGCGAGCGCTCAAGGGCGGGGCCTCCGACTACATCCTCAAGCCTTTTACCCTGGCCGAGATCTTCCACATCGTGGGACGCGGTCTGGAGCAGCAGCGGCTGAAGCAGGAAAACGTCCAGCTCAACGAGATCAACCGCCGCCTGCAGGAGATTGATCAGATCAAGTCCAATCTCCTCTCGGCCATCACCCACGAGTTTCGCACGCCCCTCACCGTCATGCACGGCTGGCTGGATCTGCTGGTGGGAAACCACTTCGGCCGGCTCACGGTCGAGCAACAAGAGAGCCTGTCCGCCGTCCGGAAAAGCGCCGTACGCCTGGGCCGGCTGATCTCCAACCTCCTGGTCTTCGTGGAGGAGAACCGCGACCAGATGACCCGCGAGCGCGTGCCGGTCAACTTGGCCGACCTGCTCCGGGAGGTCGAAGGAGAGCTAGCGCCGGACTGTGCCGAGCGGCGGGTGGAGTTGCAGATGGAGATCGACCCGACCCTGCCCACGCTCCTGGCGGATGCGGACCGCCTCCGCCTCGTCTTCTTCAATCTCGTGGAGAACGCGATCAAATTCAACGAACCCGACGGCGCGGTCCTGGTGCAGGCGCGGGGGGATCGCCAGTCGCTGGAGGTGTCCATCACCAACACCCACGGCGAGATTCCGCCCGAGCGGATCCCGCGCCTCCTGCAGCCGTTCACGCAGGGGGACATGAGCATGACCCGGGCGGCCGGCGGCCTGGGGCTGGGCCTGGCCCTCGCCCGCTCGATCCTGGACGCGCATGGGGGGCAGCTCGCGATCGAGTGCGGGCAGGGCAAGGGGACCACCGTGCGCGTCCGCCTGCCACTGCCGTCCCAACCGGCAAGTTGAAATTGAATACCGACAAGCGACAGCCGATCAATGACCGGAATTGACCGGTTGTCAGTTGTGGGTTGTCCGTTTTTCATTGTTTGTTGTTGATTGTTTGTTGTTGATGGCAACGGAGCGCCTCATGGCGAATACCCCGCGCCTGGTCCTGCTGGATGGGAGCTCGTCCCTGTATCGCGCCTTCTTTGCCCTGCCGCCCCTGAGCAACTCGAAGGGTACCCCCACCCACGCGATCCTGGGATTTACCAGCATGCTCCTGAAGCTCCTCCGCGAAGAGGAGCCGGACGCCCTGGCAGTGGCCTTCGACGGGCCGGGCCCGACGACCCGCCACCGCGAGTTCGCCGAGTACAAGGCCCAGCGGCCCGCGATGCCCGAGGCCATGGCCCAGCAGATCCCCTATGTCCACCGGGTACTGGAGGCCATGCGTATGCCGATCCTCATGATCCCTGCCGAGGAGGCGGATGATATCCTGGGGACCGTGGCCGTCCGGGCCGCCGCCGAGGGGTACCGGGTGACGCTGGTTTCGGGCGACAAGGACCTGCTGCAGGTCGTGGGCGAGCGGATCGTCGTCCGGGACACGATGAAGGAGAAGACCTGGGGTCCAGCCGAGGTCCAGGAGCGGTACGGTGTCTCCCCCGGGCAATTCCAGGACCTCCTGGCCCTCATGGGAGACAGTATCGACAACATCCCGGGGGTCCCTGGGGTCGGCGAGAAAACCGCCCGGGATCTCGTGCAGCGCTATGGGACCCTCGAGGCGGTCCTGGAACGGGGGGTCGAGGTGTCCAGGCCGCGACTGCGGGAGTCCCTCCGGACGCACGCGGAGCAGGCCCGGATGAGCAAGCGGCTGGCCACAATCCGGACGGATCTGCCCGTCCCGTGGACCGCCGCCGACCTCTCGCGGAAGGCACCGGACGTCCCGGCGCTCCTCGCCCTGTTTCGCGAGCTGGAGTTTTCCCGGCTGGTCCAGCAGTTCAGCCAGAGCCAGTTCCAACAATTTCAAATTTCAAACTGACAACGGACAACCCGTAACTGCGCACGGATGGCCGGTTGTCAGTTGTCGGTTGTCAGTTTTCAATTGAGTTCTGGGCGGGGAAATGACCGGAGGGAGTGACCCGTGGTGGTGGTCGGCCTGACGGGCGGCATCGCAACGGGGAAGTCCACTATCGCCGCCATGTTCGCCGCGCGCGGGGCTGCGGTGGTGGACGCCGACCGGATCGCCCATGCCCTCCAGGAGCCGGGCCAGCCCTGCCACCACCAGATCGTGGAAGCTTTCGGGACAGAGATCCTGGATGGAGCCGGCCGCATCGACCGCCGGCGCCTGGGGGCCCGGGTGTTCGCCGATCCGGCAGCCAAGCGGCAACTGGAGGCCATGATGCACCCGGCGATCCGCGCGGCGTGTGAGAACGAGATCCGTGCGGCCGAGGCATCCGTCCGGGCGGTCTGCCTCGTGGATGCTGCCCTGATCCTGGAGGCTGGCCAGCAGGACCGGTTCGATGCCATCGTGCTGGTGGCCGCCCCGGAAGCCGTCCAGGTGGACCGGCTGGTACGCACCCGGGGGCTGACGGAAGCGGAGGCCCGCCGGCGAATCCAGTCCCAGTGGACGACAGCGGCCAAGGCGGCCCTCGCCGATTTCGTCATCGACAACAGCGGGGACTTGGCGGCGACGGAAGCCCAGGTCGCCCGGGTGTATTCAGCGCTGGAGGGGGGCACCCCCGGGGGGCAAAAAAAACTTGACAAAGCCAAGGGCCACCCCTAGAGTACCTCCGACTTCGAGTATCCCTCGCCTCTGCCCGCTAAAGGTATCCACCCTCGAGGCTTCGAAGATCGCGTTCGCCCGCAATGGTATCGGGCCCAACAGGTGAGTTTACCACCATCCAGGTGTAACACATTCAGGCGTAGTAAATTGCGTCACCTCCCAGTGTAGCAGTCTGTCCCGCTCCGTGTGCGGGGCGCCGGTCTGAACTCGTCATCAGCCTGAGGAAGCGTGATGTCACCCAGCGCAGCGGAGCGGCCCACCCGGACGGTCCGGGATCTGGAAGCAACTGAACCCACTCAAGGAATTTCGATGAACCTCGCCGAACTCAAAGAGAAGACCATTGCCGAGCTGACCGCCATCGCCCGATCGCTGAACGTGGTGGGGGCCAGCGGCCTGCGGAAGCAGGAGATGATCTTCAAGGTCCTGGAGGCCCAGACGGAGAAGAACGGCCTGATCTTCGCCGAGGGGGTCCTGGAGATCCTGCCGGATGGCTTCGGATTCCTGCGGGCCCCGGACTACAACTACCTGCCGGGACCGGACGATATCTATGTCTCCCCGTCCCAGATCCGGCGGTTCGACCTCCGCACGGGGGACACGGTGTCGGGGCAGGTGCGGCCGCCCAAAGAGGGGGAGCGGTATTTCGCCCTCCTGAAGGTGGAGGCGGTCAATTTCGAGAATCCCGAGCTGATCAAGGAAAAGATCCTCTTCGACAATCTCACCCCCCTCTTCCCCAACCAGCGGTTCCACCTCGAGACCACGGGGGACGAGATCTCCATGCGGATCATGGACCTCATCACCCCCCTCGGGAAGGGCCAGCGGGGTCTGATCGTGTCCCCGCCGCGGACGGGGAAGACGGTCCTGCTTCAGAAGATCGCCAGCAGCATCACCAAGAACCACCCCGAGGCCATCCTGATCGTCCTGCTGATCGACGAGCGGCCCGAGGAGGTCACGGATTTCCAGCGGTCGGTGAAGGCCGAGGTGGTGAGCTCCACCTTCGACGAGCCGGCGACCCGCCACGTCCAGGTGGCGGAGATGGTCATCGAGAAGGCCAAGCGGTTGACCGAGCACAAGCGGGACGTGGTCATCCTGCTGGACTCCATCACCCGCCTGGGGCGGGCCTACAACACCATCGTCCCGCCCAGCGGGAAGGTGCTTTCCGGCGGCGTGGACAGCAACGCCCTGCAGCGACCCAAGCGGTTCTTCGGCGCCGCCCGCAACATCGAGGAGGGCGGCAGCCTCACCATCATCGCCACGGCCCTGATCGACACCGGCAGCCGCATGGACGACGTGATCTTCGAAGAGTTCAAGGGCACGGGCAACATGGAGCTGCACCTGGATCGCCGCCTGGTGGACAAGCGCCTGTTCCCGGCCATTGACATCTTCCGCTCCGGCACCCGGCGCGAAGAGTTGCTCCTGACCCCGACGGAGCTGAACAAGATGTGGGTCCTGCGGAAGGTCCTGGGGACCATGGGAGTGGTCGAGGCCATGGAGCTGCTGCAGGAAAAGATCCGCGAGACCAAGAGCAACGACGTCTTCCTGCGGGCCATGAACCAGTAATGCACCCGCGTCGGGTGCCCGCCCCGAGCGGGTGATCCGCTGCGGAATTGCTTTTTTCTTGTCGCCCCGGACCAACTCGGCTAGGATACGTCGGCGGTCCGGCCAGGCCCTGTTCGTGACGCCAGTTCATGATGGAGGATGCTCGATGAAGCCCGTCATTCATCCCGAATACATGCCTGCGATCATCTCATGTGCCTGTGGCGAGGCGATCCACACCCGGTCTACGGTGCCGGTGCTCAAGGTCGAGATCTGCTCCAAGTGCCACCCGCTGTTCACCGGCCGCCAGAAACTGATCGACACCGAAGGCCGGGTGGAGCGGTTCCAGCGCAAGTACGGCCGCAAGCCCCTGGCGTCCGCACCGACCGATGCCGAGGCCTGACCCAGGCTCGCGTGAAGAGGTGATCCTCATGGTCCGGGAAACCGGCTCCTCATCCCTGCCGCCTCCGGGAGACACGCCGTCCCCGGGGGATTCTCTGCGGTTCGCGCTCCGTCTGCATCCCGCACACGCCCACCACCACCCGGCCGCCGACGGGCACCACCACTAGCCCGTCCCAGGCAGACCGGGTCCCTGTTCTCCCTGTCACTTCGCCGGCCCTTGTCCTTTCCGAACGCAACGTGTGATGTGCCGGCGCCCAATGCCCCGGTTGGTCATGCCTTGAAGGTGGTTCGATGTCCACATTGATCGAGAGACTCGACGCGATTGAGCGCCGCCACGACGAGATCACGGTGCGGCTCTCGGAACCCGCCGTCCTGGGGGATCCAGCGGCGTATCAACGGCTGGCCAGGCTCCTGGCCGAACTGCGCCCCGTGGTGGAGGAGTACCAGCGCTACAAACGACTCCTGCGCGAGCTGGAAGACGCTCGCGCTCTGCTGCGGGAGACCATTGATCCCGAGATGCAGGCGCTGGCGGGGGCGGAGCTGGAGTCCCTGACGGCCAGGCGGGAGGAGCTGGAAGCGGCACTGCAGCTCCTGCTGCTGCCCAAGGATCCGGCGGATGACCGGAACACCATCCTGGAGATCCGGGCCGGGGCGGGAGGCGAGGAGGCCGGGCTGTTCGCGGCCGAGCTCCTGCGGATGTACGCCCGCTATGCCGAGCAGCAGCGCTGGAAGGTGGAGATGGTCTCGCTCAGTTCCACCGGGATCGGGGGCGTGAAGGAGGCCATCCTCACGGTGGAGGGTCGCGGCGCCTACAGCCGCCTCAAGTACGAGAGCGGCGTCCACCGGGTCCAGCGGGTGCCGGCCACGGAGGCCAGCGGGCGCATCCACACCTCCACGGTCACGGTGGCGGTCCTGCCCGAAGCCGAAGAGGTGGATATCCAGGTCAGCCCCAACGACCTGCGCATCGACGTGTACCGGTCCACGGGTCCGGGGGGGCAGAGCGTCAACACCACGGATTCGGCCGTGCGCATCACCCACCTGCCCACGGGGCTGGTGGTGACGTGCCAGGACGAGAAATCCCAGCTCAAGAACAAGGCCAAGGCGCTGAAGGTGCTGCGGGCCCGGCTGTACGACGCCGAGCTCCGGCGCCAGAAGGAAGCCATCGACCGCGACCGCCGGAGCCAGGTGGGGACCGGGGATCGGGCGGAGAAGATCCGGACCTACAACTTTCCCCAGAACCGCGTGACCGATCACCGGATCGGCCTCACGCTCCACAACCTGAGCGGGATCCTGGAGGGCGACCTCCGCGACTTGATCCAGGCGTTGGCCGCCCATGACCAGGCGGAGCGCCTGAAGGCGCTGCCATGATCCGCGCGTACCTCCCACGGGTGTCGGGGACCTTCCTGGGCAGTCTCGCGCCCCTCCCGGAGCGCCTCTGCCCGAACGTCGAGGACTGCCTGGGGAGCGGCACCCTCCTCCTGGAGCGGGCGGGGATCGAGACCGCCCGCCTGGATGTCGAGTGCCTCTTGGCCGACGTACTGGCCTCCACGCGCTGGCAGGTGATCCTGGAGCCCCGGCGTCGCCTCACGCAGGCCGAGTTCGGGCGGTACTTGGCGTTACTGGAACGCCGAGAACGGCGGGAGCCGCTGGCCTACCTGCTGGGCACTCGGGAATTCTGGTCCCTGCCCCTCGCGGTGTCATCCGGGGTCCTGATTCCCCGGCCGGAAACGGAGACGCTGGTCGAGGCCGCCTTGGCCGTCCTCGGCCAGATGCATTCCCAGCCCCTCCGAAGGAGTCCGGCACCCACGCCAACACCGTGGGTACCCGGCGGACCGGCCCCTCCGAAGGAGTCCGGAGTCCTGCGGACCAGCCCCTCCGAAGGAGTCCGGCACCCACGCCAACACCGTGGGTACCCGGCGGACCGGCCCCCGGTCGTCATCGAACTGTGCACCGGCACGGGCGCCGTCGCCGTCGCGCTGGCACGGGAGCTGCCTGCCGCTCGCATCATCGCCACGGACATCTCGCGCCGGGCGCTCCGGATGGCCCGCACCAACGCCGAGAGGCACGGCGTGGCCGACCGGATCACTTTCTTGCGGGGGGATCTCTGGCGCGCCCTGGACGGGCACGCACCGGCGAACGGCGTGGACCTGGTTGTCTCAAATCCGCCCTACATCCCGTCGGGATCCCTCGCGACCCTGATGCCCGAGGTGCAGTGGGAGCCTCGGCGGGCTCTGGACGGGGGGCGGGATGGCCTGCAGTTTCATCGGGAGATCATCGCCACAGTCTCCCAACACCTGCGGCCGGGTGGATTCCTGCTCTTGGAGATCGGAGCGGACCAGGCTGCAGCGGTAGCCGGGCTCCTGGCACCGACGGGTGCCTTCGAGGGCCCTCGGGTCTTCCAGGATCTGGCGGGTCGGGACCGCGTCGTCGTGGCCCGACGCACCATCAATTTACAATGAGAAACTGACAACTGACAACGGGCCAATTCACGGCGTTGACCGGTTGTCAGTTGCCTGCCTGTGCGGTGCACGCAGACAGGTCGGTTTTCAATTTTGCATGGAAGCGGAGGCGTCGGTGGACCAGTTGGTGATTCGGGGTGGCCGATCCCTGCGGGGCGAGGTCCGGATCAGCGGGGCCAAGAACGCCGCCCTGCCCCTGATGGCGGCGTCGCTGCTCAGCGAAGAGCCCCTGGAGCTCGACAACGCGCCGCGGCTGATGGACGCCCGGACCATCGCCAAGCTTCTGCGCCACATGGGGGTGGAAGTGACGGGGGACGGCACGCCCACCATCCGGCTTCGCGCGAAGACCGTCCAGCGGCCCGAGGCGCCCTATGAGCTGGTGAAGACGATGCGCGCCTCCGTCCTGGTCCTGGGGCCGCTGGTCGCGCGCTTCGGGCGAGCCCGGGTGTCGCTGCCCGGGGGGTGCGCCATTGGCCCCCGGCCGATCAATCTGCACCTCATGGGGCTGGAGCGGCTGGGGGCGACGATTCGCCTGAACCAGGGCTACGTGGAGGCGGAGGCGTCGCGCCTGAAGGGCGCGCGAATCGCCTTCGACCTCCAGACGGTCACCGGGACCGAGAACCTCATGATGGCCGCCGCGATGGCGGAGGGAAGCACCGTCCTGGAAAACGCCGCGTGTGAACCGGAGGTGGAGGACTTGGCACGGCTGCTGAACACCATGGGCGCCAAGGTCGAGGGGGCCGGCACGGCGACCATCACGATCCACGGGGTCCCAGCCTTGGGTGGCGCGGCCCATCGGATCATCCCGGACCGCATCGAGGCCGGGACCTTCGCCGTGGCAGCCGCCATCACCGGCGGCGACATCACGCTCACCGACTGTCGGCCCGGCCACCTGGAGGCGGTCATGGCCAAGCTCGAGGAGGCCGGGGCCCGGATCCACGAGGGACCGACCACTGTCCGGGTGACGGCGACAGGACGACCGCGGGCGGTCAATGTGCACACCCAACCCTTCCCGGGATTCGCCACGGACATGCAGGCCCAGCTGATGGCCCTCATGACCGTGGGCGAGGGCCGCAGCGTCATCACCGAAGCCGTGTTCGAGAATCGCTTCATGCACGTCAACGAGCTCCTCCGCCTGGGCGCCGACATCACCATCGCGGGGAACACGGCCGTGGTCCAGGGGGTGCCGGAGTTGCTGGGCGCTCCGGTCATGGCCACCGATCTCCGGGCCAGCGCATCGCTGATCCTGGGGGGACTCGCGGCGCAGGGGACGACGGTGATCTCGCGCATCTACCATCTGGACCGGGGCTACGAGGCCATCGAGCAGAAGCTGACGGCCCTGGGGGCCGACATCACCCGGGTCAAGGCCTGATGGTCGCCGCCCGGCCCGCCGAAGGACGCGACCCGCATGGCGAATGATCTGATCGCGGTTGCGCTCCCCACCGGCCGGTTGTTCCGCGACGCGGTGAAGCTCTTCGCGGATCTGGGCGCCACCGGCGTCGAAGCGCTGCGGGAATCGCGGCGCCTGACCGCCGAGGATCCGGCGCGGGGTTTGCGGTTCCTGGCGCTCAAGGCCGTGGACATCCCCATCTACGTGGAGCACGGGGCCGCCGACATGGGGATCGTGGGGAAGGACCTGCTCCTGGAGCAGGGCCGGGACGTCTACGAGCCGCTGGACCTCGGCTTCGGGGCGTGCCGCCTGGTGGTGGCCGAGCCGGCCTCCCTCCGCTCCCACGACGACCCCCGGGCCTGGTCCTGCCTGCGGGTGGCCACCAAGTACCCACGGCTCACCGAGCGACACTTCAGCCAGAAGGGCATCCAGGTGGAGATCGTCCACCTCTCGGGCTCCATCGAGCTGGCCCCGGCCATGGGCCTGGCCGAACGGATCGTGGACCTGGTGGCCACGGGGCGCACCCTCCGGGAGAACGGCCTCGTCGAGGTGGAGGAGGTCCAGAAGGCGTCGGCGCGCCTCATCGTCAACCGGGCCAGCCTCAAGACGCGCTACCGGGCCATCCAGGCGGTGATCGAGGCGCTACGCGAGCGCGTGGCCCTGCGGGGAGGGGTCCGATGAGGCTGCTCCGGGCCGGGACCGCCGAGGCCGCGAGGTTCCTGCAGGCCCTCCGCGATCGCATCCGGGCGCCTGACCCGGAGATCGAGGCGACCGTTCGCGCCATCCTGGAGGATGTTCGCCAGCGGGGGGATGCCGCCCTCTTCGACTACACGGCAAAGTTCGACGGGGTCCGTCTGGAGGCGGCGACGGTCCGGGTCGCCGAGGCGGAGATCCAGGCGGCCCTGGGATCCCTGGATCCGGCCGTTTCGGAGGCCCTCTCCCTGGCCGCCGAGCGCATCGAAGCCTTCCACCGGCGCCAGCGGCGGGAGTCGTGGTTCTATCACGAGGACGGGGTCGGCCTCCTGGGGCAGCTCGTGCGCCCGCTGTCGCGGGTGGGGTTGTACGTCCCGGGCGGGTCGGCGGCCTATCCGTCCACGGTGCTCATGAATGCCATCCCCGCCCGCATGGCGGGAGTGGAAGAGCTGGTCGTCTGCACGCCCGTCGGGCAGGATGGGGCCATCCCTCCGGCGGTCCTGGCGGCGGCGAGCTTGGCGGGGATCCACGAGATCTACCGGGTCGGTGGGGCCCAGGCAGTGGCGGCGCTGGCCTTCGGGACGGAGAGCATCCGTCCGGTGGACAAGATCGTGGGCCCCGGGAACATCTACGTTGCGACGGCCAAGCGCCTCGTCTTCGGTGTGGTCGGCATCGACCTGGTGGCGGGTCCCAGCGAGGTCCTGGTCGTGGCGGATGGGACGGTGCCGGCGAGCTGGGTGGCCGCAGACCTCCTGGCCCAGGCGGAGCACGACCCGTTGGCCTCGGCGGTGTGCGTGACGCCGTCCGGAGAGCTGGCCGAGGCGGTCCGGTCGGAGGTGACGAAGCAGCTCGCGACCCTTCCCCGGGCGAGCCTGGCAGGCCGAGCCCTGGATGCCTTCGGGGCGGTGATCATCGTCGAGGACTTGGCGGCGGCGGTGGCCCTGGCCAACACCTTCGCGCCGGAGCACCTGGAGCTCTTGGTGGCGGACCCGTGGAATCTGCTGCCGCGGGTCAAGAACGCCGGTGCCGTGTTCCTGGGGGCCTATACGCCGGAAGTGGCCGGCGATTACCTGGCAGGTCCCAACCATGTGCTTCCCACGGGGGGCACGGCGCGCTTCAGTTCCCCGCTCTCGGTGGAGGACTTCCAGAAGCGCTGCTCGCTCCTGTCCCTGGACCCGGAGGCCCTGCGGCGCTGGCGTGAGCCCATCACCCGGTTGGCGCGGCTGGAGGGGCTGGAGGCCCACGCCCGCTCCCTGACGATCCGGACGGACCTGCCATGAGCTTCGATCTGCGACGCCTGATCCGCCCCGAGGTGGCTGCCCTGCGCGCCTATCATGTCGAGGCGCCCCCTGGCGATCGTCCGTGGGTGAAGCTGGACGCCAACGAGAGCCCCTTCGCGCTCGGAAGCGCCATGCGCGAGGAGCTGGCGGCGGAGCTGGCGAAGGCGCTGGCCGGCGTCGAGCTGCACCGCTATCCGGACCCGGAGGCCCGGGAGCTTCGGCGGCTCCTGGCCCGGGATCTCGGGGTGACGCCGGAGCAGGTCCTGGCGACCAATGGCTCCGACGAGGCGATCCAGATGCTGCTGACGGCCGTGGCGGGCCCCGGGGTGACGGTGGCCGCTCCCGTCCCGACGTTCGTGATGTACGAGCTGGGGGCCCGGGTCCTGGGCCTGCGCTTCCTGGGCGTGCCGCTGTCCGATGGGTTCGATCTCGACGCCGCGCAATTCTGCGCGGCCCTGAAGGTGGTGCCGCCGCGCCTCGTCTTCCTGGCCTGGCCGAACAACCCCACCGGGCGTCTCTACGACGTCGCGGCGGTCGAGGAGATCGTTCGGCTCTGCAATGGGCAGGGGTGCGAGGCCCTGGTGGTGGTGGACGAGGCGTACACCCACTATGCGGGGCAGACCTTCCTGCCGAAGCTCGGGCAGTATCCGAATCTGGTGATCCTCCGCACCCTGTCGAAGATCGGCCTGGCCGGGATCCGGCTGGGGATCCTGGTCGCGAACGCCGCCGTGGTCGAGGAGATCAACAAGGTCCGCCTGCCCTACAACGTGAACTCCCTCAGCCAGGCCGCGGCCCGGGTGGTCCTGGGGCATCCGGAGGTGGTGAAAAGCCACGCGTCGGCCGTCGTCCGCGAGCGGGACCGGGTCCTGTCCCGGCTGCGAGAGGTTCCCGGCCTGACCGTCTATCCCAGCCAGGCGAACTTTGTCCTGATCCGGACGGCCCGGCCGGGCGACGAGGTCTATCGCGGCCTCTTCGAGCGGGGGATCCTGGTCCGGAATTTCTCCCGGACTCCCTCCCTCGCCGACTGCCTTCGCGTGACGATCGGGACGCCGGAGGAGAACGAGGCGTTCCTCTCCGCCCTCAGCGCCGTTTGTGGCCCCGGGAGGTGACATGGCTCGGCGTGCGGTCATCCAGCGCAAGACGTCCGAAACCGACATCCGGATGAGCCTGGACCTGGACGGCACCGGGGAGCACCGGATCGAGACCGGGATCCCGTTCCTCGACCACATGCTGGCCCAGGTCGCCAGGCACGGGCGGTTCGATCTGTCGGTCACGGCCGCGGGGGACCTGCCCGTGGACCTCCACCACACCGTGGAGGACGTGGGGATCGTCCTGGGGGATGCGGTGTCGGAGGCCCTGGGCGAGAAGGCCGGGATCGTCCGGTACGGCGCCGCCCGGGTGCCCATGGATGAGGCGCTGGCCTCGGTCGTTATTGACCTCAGTGGGCGCCCCTTCCTGGTCTTCCAGGCCCCCCAGCTCAAGGGCCGGATCGGTGACTTCGAGGCGGACCTGGTGCGGGAGTTCTTCCAGGGGCTGACGAATCACCTGCAGGCCAACGTGCACATCCACCTGGAGTACGGGCAGAACCTCCACCACATGGCGGAGGCCACCTTCAAGGCCGCCGGCCGGGCGCTGGATCTGGCGACGCGGCTCGACCCGCGCCTTGCCGGGATCGTCCCGTCCACCAAGGGAAGTCTCTGATGGGGGGGCGGGGCCGGGAGGCGAGGACGCGGGCCTGGCGAGCATGGGATAGCCGGCCTCAGAGCCGCGAGCCGCGAGCCGCGTGGGCCTGCCGCGTACGGGACGGCCAGTGGGCCTGAGATGATCGCCATCATTGATTCGGGCATCGCCAATCTGCGAAGCGTGCAGAAGGGCTTCGAGCGGGTGGGAGCCGAGGCCCGCATCGTGGAGGATCCGCGGCTGCTGTCGGAGGCGGCGGGGATCGTGCTGCCGGGGGTGGGGGCCTTCGCCGACGGGATCGCCAAGCTGACGAGCCATGGATTCATCGAGCCGCTGCTGCGCGCGATCGAACAGGGGAAGCCGGTCCTGGGGATCTGCCTGGGACTCCACTTCCTCTTCTCGGAGAGCGAGGAATTCGGCCTCCACAAGGGGCTGGACCTGCTGGCCGGACGCGTGCGACGATTCGCGGACGACATGCCGGATCCGGCAACGCCGGGGACCCGGTTGCCGGGCACCCGGCAGCCGGGTCCCCGGTTGAAGGTGCCCCACATGGGGTGGAACCGCGTCCACATGGTGCGGCCGGCGCCCGTCCTGGCGGGCCTGCCCGAGGAGCCCTATTTCTACTTCGTCCACTCCTACTACGTGGAGCCGGCGGACCCGAGCGTCACGGCGGGCGTGACCGAGTACGGGCACCGGTTCACCTCGGTGATCTGGCGCGAGAACCTCTTCGCCACCCAGTTCCATCCGGAGAAGAGCCAGGCGGCGGGCCTCACGCTCCTGAGGAACTTTGCGTCGCTGGCGCGGTAGCGGGCGACCCGGCACACCCAGGGGGTACCCGGCAATCGGGCGATCAGGGCAGACGGATCATGGAGATCATCCCGGCCGTTGACCTGCGAAGCGGACGGGTCGTCCGGTTGATGCAGGGCGATCCGTCGCGCGAGACGCGATACAGCCAGGATCCCGCGGCCGTGGCCCGGGAATGGGAACGCCGGGGAGCGTCGCGCCTGCACCTCGTGGACCTCGACGGGGCCCTCCTGGGATCGCCCGCCAACCAGCAGGCGCTTTGGGAGATCTTTCGGGCCATCCGGATCCCGGCCCAGGTGGGCGGAGGTCTCCGCAGCCTGGAGGCGGTGCACGCGGCGCTGGAACTGGGTGCGGCCGTGGCCATCGTGGGTACGGCGGCAATTCGGGATCCGGGATTCCTGGAGGCGGTATGCGCGGCCTTCCCCGGCCGGATCGCCCTCGGCCTGGATGCGCGGGCGGGGATGCTTGCAACGTCCGGGTGGGCAGAGGCGACGATGATCCGGGCGATGGACCTGGCCCGCCGGGTGAGCCACCTTCCCCTGGCCGCGATCATCTACACGGACATCCAGCGTGACGGGATGCTGGGAGGACCCGATCTCCCGGGGCTCGCCGCGATGGCGGTCGCGACGCGAATTCCGGTGATCGCTTCCGGCGGCATCGCGTCCGCGCGGGACATTCACGCCCTGAAGGCCCTGGCGCCTCCCGGGGTGCTGGGGGCGATCATCGGCAAGGCGCTGTACGACGGCCGGCTGACGCTCGAGGCGGCCCTTCTTGCGGCGGCAGGGACGTCGTGCTGACCAAGCGGATCATCCCCTGTCTGGACGTGCGGGAGGGGCGGGTCGTCAAGGGTACGCAGTTCGTCAACCTCCGCGACGCCGGTGACCCGGTCGAGGTGGCCGCCCTGTATGACCGGGAGGGGGCGGACGAGTTGATTTTCCTGGACATCGCGGCCTCGCACGAGCGGCGGCGCATCATGATCGACGTGGTTGCCCGGACGGCCGAGCAGGCCTTCATGCCGCTGACGGTCGGCGGGGGCATCCGGACCCTGGAGGACATCCGGGGGCTGCTGCAAGCCGGAGCCGACAAGGTATCGCTGAACACCGCCGCGGTGCAGGACCCGGATCTCATCCGGCGTTCGGCCGAACGATACGGGAGCCAGTGCATCGTCCTGGCGATCGATGCCAAACGAAGAGCCGAGAGCCGAGAGCCGAGAGCCGAGACGGATCTCTCGCGGCTCGCGGCCACCCAGGGGGTACCCGGCTCTCAACTCTCCTGGGAGGTATATATTCACGGTGGCCGGACGCCGACCGGGAAGGACGCGGTGGCCTGGGCGGTGGAGGGAGAGAAGCTGGGAGCCGGCGAGATCCTGATCACCAGCATGGACCGGGACGGGACGAAGGATGGGTACGACCTGGAACTGACCCGGGCCATCGCAGAGGCAATGCGTATCCCGGTCATCGCGTCCGGAGGTGCCGGGACCCTGGAGCACCTGTACCAGGGCCTCGTCCTGGGCAAGGCCGATGCGGTCCTGGCGGCCTCGATCTTCCACTACCGGGAGTTCACGATCCCCGAGGCCAAGCGATTTCTCAATGAGCGTGGTGTGCCGGTTCGCCTGTAGGGGCGCCAGGCGAGAGGAGAAGGACGGTGGAATTCCAGCCGGTGACGATCCAGATCCCCGAGGGCGCCAACGTCATCTTGGGACAGAGTCACTTCATCAAGACGGTCGAGGACCTCTACGAGATCCTGGTGTCGTCCGTGCCGGGCGCGAAGTTCGGGATCGCCTTCTGCGAGTCCTCGGGCCCGTGCCTGATCCGTTCCGTAGGGAATGACGAGACCCTGCGGCAGGCGGCCATCCAGAACGCCCAGGCGGTCGCGGCCGGACACTTCTTTGTCCTGATCCTGAAAGAGGCGTACCCTATCAACGTCCTGAATGCCGTCAAACAGTGTCCGGAGGTCTGCACCATTTACTGCGCCTCGGCGAACCCGATCGAGGTCATCGTGGCCGTCACCCAGCAGGGGCGCGGCGTGATGGGGGTGGTAGACGGCCTGCCGCCCAAGGGCGTGGAGACGGACCGCGACGTGGCCGCCCGGAAGGATTTCCTGCGCAAGATCGGGTACAAGCTCTGATGAGAAATGACCAATGACCAATTCCCAATGACCAATTTCGGTATTTCCATTGGTCATTTGGACATTGGTCATTGGTTCCTGGGGGTGATGGGAATGACGACGAGGGTACCTGAAGGGCTGCGATTTGATGCCAACGGGCTGATCCCCGCCATCGCCCAGGACGCAGAAAACGGGCAGATCCTCATGCACGCCTACATGAACGCGGAGGCCGTTGCCCGGACCCTGGAAACGGGACTGGCCCATTACTACAGCCGGTCACGGCAGCGGCTCTGGCGAAAGGGGGAGGAGTCGGGGCACGTACAGCGCGTGCGGGCGATCCTGTACGACTGCGACGAGGACGCCCTGCTCCTGAAGGTGGACCAGGCGGTCGCAGCCTGCCATACGGGCAACCGATCCTGCTTCTACCGCGCACTTCCCGCCGAGGGGATGGCCCCGGCGGATGCCGCGGACCGGCGCTTCGAGCCGGCCACGGTGTACTCGGGCCTGGGAATCCTGGCGGATGTCTACGGCGTGATCCTGGACCGGAAGGCGCACCCCTCCGAGGGGTCCTACGTGGCCTCCCTCTTCGCCAAGGGGCAGGACCAGATCCTGAAGAAGATCGTGGAGGAGTCGGCCGAAGTCCTGACGGCGTCCAAGGACAGGGACCGAAGGCAGCTCATTTATGAGATGGCGGATCTCTGGTTCCATACCCTGGTCCTCCTCGCCGCTCACGAGATCCGGCCGGAAGAGATCGCGGAGGAACTCGGCCGGCGGTTCGGAAAGCGCAAGGCGGAGTACGCCTGATGGCCGGCGGCAGGGCGGTGTGCGGCTGGGAAAGTGACGCGCCTCAGAACGTGCGCCGGTCGCAAAGGATTTGACAGGGCCGGGCGTCCCACGTATAATCTTTTTCTGCATTTCCGAGGCTTTTACCCATTCCACCTGGTGCAGCACCACAGATTGCCGCGGCGCAAAGGGGGTGTGAGTGGATGACAAGCGTGGTCGTGAAGGAAGACGAATCCTTCGAGGGCGCGCTACGCCGCTTCAAGAAGCAGTGCGAGAAGGCCGGAGTGCTGTCTGAGCTCCGCAAGCGAGAGCACTACGAGAAGCCGAGCGTGCGCCGGAAGAAGAAGATGCTGGCGGCGCGCAAGAAGGCACAAAAGCGGATGCGGGTGATATCGGAGTAGCCCGTGGAGATGAAGACGCGCCTCGCCGAGGATCTGAAGGCAGCCCTTCGCTCTGGGGACAAGCTCCGCCTGTCGGTCCTCCGTCTGCTCTGCGCCCTCATCAAGAACCGCGAGGTGGAGAAACGCGGACCGCTGTCCGACGCGGAAGTGCTCCAGGCGATCGTGGCCTCGTGCAAGCAGCGACAGGAGGCGATCGAGCAGTATGGCCAGGGCGGGCGGCAGGACCTGGTGGACAAAGAGACGACGGAGCTGACCATCCTGCAATCGTACCTGCCCAGACCCCTGACCTCCGACGAGCTGCAGGCCATGGTCCTGGAAGCCATCCGGGAGGTCCAGGCGACGTCCCTCAAGGAGATGGGGAAGGTCATGGGGATCCTCATGCCCAGGGTCACGGGCCGGGCGGACGGCAAGGTGGTGAACACGCTGGTGCGCGAGGCCCTCTCCAAGAGCTGATCAGTTGACGACGTGACGGGACGTATCGCCACCCCGGTGGTCGGCCGGGGACTGGAGAGCAAGAGCAAGGGGCTCGGGAACGAGTCCCTTGCTTTTTTCTTCAGCGGTCACACCTCCCCCTGGCGCGCGGGCCATCGCCCGGTCCCGGGGCTGGCCGCCGTCAGGCCATGAGTGGAATGGATTCGCACACGCTCCGAGTTCTGGAATTCTCCGGGATGTTACACCACCTCGCGGCCGAAGCGGCGTCGGTCCTGGGGCGGCAGCGCGCCGACGAGCTCTACCCCTCGCCCGATCCCGACGTGGTGGTCCGGCGGTTGGCCGAGACGCGGGAGTGCTGCGAACTCTTGCGGCAGGGGCCGCTTCCCGGCCTGGGGCGGGTCCAGGACATCCGGGGACTCCTGGCGCGCGCGGCCGTCCCGGGTGTTCGGCTGAGCCCGCAGGAACTCCTCGCCATCGCGGACACGCTGGACGCGGCCTCGCACCTCCGCCGGCACCTGCGGGAGGTCTCCGTCCCGCTCCCGGCACTCCGCCGCATCGCCGCCGGCCTCACGCCCCCCGCGGAGCTCAGCGGGGAGATCCGCCGCTGCATCACGCCGGATGGGGCCGTCACGGATACCGCGAGCCCCGCCCTCTTCCGGCTGCGGCAGGAGGCGCGCCGCTCCCGCGAGGCGGTCCGCGAGGCATTGCAGGAGCTGCTCCAGGCCCCGCGGCTGCAGGCCGTTCTGGCGGAGCCGGTCATCACCCTGCGGAACGATCGCTATGTGATCCCGGTCACGCCGGGCTACCGGACGCACCTGGAGGGGATCGTCCAGGATCAATCGGCCAGCGGGCAGACCCTCTTCCTGGAACCCCTGTCCGTGGTGGAACTCAACAACGCGATCCGCCGCCTGGAGCGCGAGGCGGAGGCCGAGGTGGATCGCGTCCTGGGTGAACTGACGTCCGCGGTACGAGCTTCCGGCCCCGCCAGCGCCTCCACGGTGGAGGCGCTGGCCGATTTGGACGTGATCCTGGCCAAGGCCCGGCTGGCCGAGCGGTGGCACGCGGCCGAGCCGCGGATCCTGCGCGAGGGTGCCCTGCGGCTCCTTGACGCCCGCCATCCGCTCCTCGTGGAGAGACGCCGGGACCGGGGCCAGGCGGGAGGTGAGGGGGAGGTCGTCCCCATTGACGTGACGGTGGGGCCGGACGCCCGGGTCCTGGTCATCACGGGCCCGAACACGGGCGGCAAGACGGTGGCCCTGAAGACGGTCGGGCTGGCCGCCCTCATGGCCCAATCCGGCCTCTTCATCCCCGCGTCGCCGGACAGCGAAGTGCCGGTCTATGACTCGGTGTACGCCGACATCGGGGACGAGCAAAGCATCGCGCAGGATCTCAGCACCTTCTCCGCCCACGTGGCGCGCCTCCGGACGATCCTGCTGGAGGCGGGCCCGAAGAGCCTGGTTTTGTTGGACGAGATCGGCGCCGGCACCGATCCGGGTGAGGGATCGGCCCTGGGGAACGCGGTGCTGGAGGCCCTGGCAGGGCGCGGCTGCCACGTCCTGGCCACCACGCATCTCGACGCCGTCAAGGCGTTTGTGGCCCAGGACCCGCGCATGGTCAATGCCGCGGTGGAGTTCGACCTTGACAGCCTCCGGCCCCTGTATACATTACATATCGGGCTTCCTGGTCGAAGCTTCGCCATTGACATGGCCTGCCGCTTGGGCATCCCGCCGACGATTATCCAGCGATCCCGGGAACTTCTTGGCGACTCTGGCGCCGAGGTCACTGCCCTGCTGGGTCGGTTGCACGCCCAGGAACAGCGACGAGACGCAGACGCCGTCGAGGCGGCACGGGAACGGGCCGCGGCATCGGCGGCGCGTCAGGCGGCCGAGAAGCTCGCGGCGGACCTCCGGGACCAGGTCGCGACGATGCGGGCCCAGGCGCGCCAACTCGTGGCTGGCATCGCGGCCGAGGCCCGGCGGAGGGCCGAGGCCGTGGTGGCCGACCTTGCCCGCGGCGGCTCCATCCGGGAGGCACGGGAGGCGATCCGCGGGGTCTCGCAGGCGGCGGAAGCGCGGCTGGCAGAGCTGCCGGCGGCGCAAGCCGTCCCGGCGAGCGAGGCCGCGCCCGCGCAAGTGGAACCCGGACAGCGCGTCTGGGTGCGGCACCTCGGCCAGGCGGGCACCGTGCTCTCGACCCTGGAAGCCCAGGGCCTGGTCGAGGTCCAGCTTCCCGTGGGGAAGACGCGTGTCCCCCTGGAGGCGCTGGCGCCCGCCGCCCCCGCCGCCCCCCAGTCCGATGGTGGCATCACCTGGACGGCCGGGGCCGGGGATTCGTTGGCGGCCGAGATCAACGTCATCGGGTGCACCGTGGAGGAGGCAACGGGCCGCGTGCAGCGGTACCTGGAGGACGCGGCGCTGGGTGGGCTGTCGCGGGTCCGCATCATTCACGGCAAGGGAACGGGACGCCTGCGCCGGGGCATCGCGGAGCTCTTGAAATCGCATCCCCTGGTAGTCGGCTTCCACCTCGCCTCCTTCGAGGAAGGCGGATCGGGGGCCACCATCGTGGACCTGGGAACGCGCGAAGCCGGGGAATCCGCCCCCGAGCGGCAGGCGTCGCCGCGGGTGAGGACAGCGTGATCCCCGAGCCGATCGTCGCCGAGATCCTCCGGCGGACGGACATCGTCGAGCTGATCGGCGGGGTGCTGCCGCTCAAGGCGGCGGGGCGCGCCCACAAGGCCCTCTGCCCCTTCCACACGGAGAAGACCCCCTCCTTCATCGTGAATCCGGAGCGGCAGATCTTCCACTGCTTCGGCTGCGGGGAAGGGGGGGACGCCATCACCTTCCTGGTGAAGCACGAGCGCCTGACGTTCCCCGAGGCGGTCCGGTACCTGGCGGAGCGCGCGGGCGTGTCGCTGCCCGCGGCCCGGGGCGGCGGCGGGCCGGCCGAGGGCGAAGGCCGCCTGAGCCTGCTGGACGTGCAGCGCCAGGCGCTGGAGCATTTCCGCGAGAACCTGCGGGGGCCGGAAGGGTCGGTGGCACGGGAGTACCTCCGCGGCCGCGGCCTCACGCCGGAGCTCACCGAGCGGTTCCAACTGGGATATGCGCTGCCCCGCTGGGACGGGTTGCTGCGGGTCCTGAAGACACGGGGGCACCCGGACCGGCTGCTCGAGGCCGCGGGCCTGACCGTGGCGCGACAGACCGGGTCCGGGCACTACGACCGCTTCCGCCACCGCCTCATGATCCCGATCTGGGACGTGGGAGGGAAGGTGGTCGGCTTCGGCGGGCGGGCGCTGGACGACACGGAGGTGAAGTACCTCAACTCACCCGAGACCGCCATCTACCGGAAAGGGACGCACCTGTACGGGCTGAATCTGGCGGCACGCGCCATCCGCGAGCGGAACCGGGCCCTGGTGGTGGAGGGATACTTCGACGCCATCAGGCTGCACGCCCACGGGTTCGACCATGCCGTGGCAACCCTGGGGACAGCCCTGACGACGGAGCAGGCCCGACTCCTGGGTCGCTACGCCACGACCGTCGTGTTGCTCTTCGACCCGGATGTGCCGGGCATCGACGCCGCCCGGCGGAACCTGGAGCACCTGATCAACGTGGACCTGGACTGGCGGATCGTGTTGCTGTCAGGGGGGCTCGACCCGGACGCCTACCTCCGGACCCACGGAGCCGAGGCCTTCGCCGCGGCCCTGGAGGCGGGGCAAGACCTGGTGGATTTCTTCCTGGATGGCAGGGTCTCGGGCATGGACATGGCAGATCCCGTTCAGCGGGCCAGGAGGGCAGACGGCTTGATCGAGATCCTGGGCACGATCGACAACCCGATCCGCCGCGAGGGCTACATCCAGCGCGTGGCCCAGCGGACCGGCATCACGGACCGCTCCCTGCTGGAAGCGGTGGCGCGACAGCGGGGGCGCGCGGGTCGGCGAGACGCCGCCCAGGCCCCCCCGATACCGCTCGCCACCCTGCCCACGGCCGAGGAACAACTGGTCTACATCGGCCTCAACTACCCGGCGTGGCGCGAGCAGATCTCCGCGGCCCTGACCCCGGAGGATGTCCGGGACCCGATCCTGCGGCGGATCTTCAGCGAGTTCATCCAGGCGGGTCACGCAGGGGCCCCCGCCGGATCCCAGGAGGCTCCGCGACCGATGAGCCTGCTTCCGCCCGAGGTGCAGCGGCGCCTGTCCTCACTCTGGGCCCGGGACCCCTGGTCCGTCGGCTCCAGCGAGTTCGGTGAATACCCGGCAGGCGCACCGGGACACGAGGAACTCCGCCGCACGGTGGAGGATTGCCTGGCCCGGATCAACCAGGAGCGTGGGGCGGTAGAGCGCCAAGCCCTGCGCCAGGCCCTGGAGGCGGCGGATCGCCGCGGCGATTCGGACCAGGTCCTGCGCCTGCTGGCCGAACATCCCTCGGTCAAACGGGACCGAAGGACCCCATAGGAGAGCACCGCATGGCCAAACCAAAGCCTCTAGGTAAGGGCGCCGCACGGCGCGAATCGGCCGCCGCCCGTTCCGCTCGAAGAACGACGTCATCGCCCGGGAAGGGCGCGCACCACGGGCGCCGGTCAACTGCGAAGCGCGCGGGCGGCGCGCGGGAAGCCCGTCAGCCATCGAAAGGCCAGACATCGGCAGGGAAGGTTCTCCTCACCGAGGGGCAGAAGACGACAGCCGCGCGGCGGCCCCGCGTAAGCGGGGCCGTCAAGACGGCACCGATCGCCGCCCCCGCCGCATTGAAGACGAAGACATTGAAGACCATGAAGACGGACGTCGCGAAAGGCGCGGTCGCCGGGGCAAAGCCGGACACGGCCGGTCTGGCGCGCGTCGAAGAGATCAAGGCCCTCATCGCCCTGGGCAAGAAGAAGGGCTACCTCACCTACGACGAGATCATGAGCCACCTGCCGGACGATGAAACCTCGGCGGAGCGGTTCGACGAGATCTTTCGGACCCTGGGGGAGATGGACATCGAGGTGGTGGACGCTCCCGAGCGCGCCAAGGGGAGCGACGGGGGCGAAGCCCAGGGCGAGGAAGCCTCGCCGGAAACGGAACTCGACCTCACCCCGTCGCCCGTGGGCCGCACGGATGACCCCGTGCGCATGTATCTGCGGGAGATGGGCCGAACGCCGCTGCTCACGCGCGAGGGCGAGATCCGGATCGCCAAGCGAATCGAGGAGGGCCGGAAGGAGGTGGCGGAGGCGGTCTGCCGGGCGGGCGTGGCCGTGCGCGAGGCCCTCTACCTCGGCGAGCGGTTGGAGCAGGACCGGCTCCGGATCGGAGACCTCCTGGCTTTGAGCGAGTTCGAGGAGCTGTCGGAGCAGAAGGAACGCGAGCTGTTCGCCGACGTGCGTCCCGTGATCCGCGGACTGCGGAACGAGCAGGCCAAGCTGGACGACCTGCGGCGCCGCCTGACCAAGGCCCGGCCGCGCCTGAGCGCCCGGGGCCTGGCCCGCTTCGAGGCGGAGATCGCCCAGCGGAAGGCCAAGCAGGCGGAGTTCCTGCGGAGCCTCAACCTGAACCCGCGGGTGGTGGACCGGGTCGTGGCCCGCATGCGCAGTTTCCTGGAGCGGATCCAGGCGGGCGAGCGGGAGCTGCAGGAACTGGGCAAGACCGCGCGCCTGCACCAGGCGGACCTGAAGCGCCTGGCGAGCGCGGACGGCCTGGGCCCGAACGTCCTGCGGGGCATGCTGCGCCGGGCACGGCTGGCGAAGCGGGACGCGGACATCCTCCGGCAGCAGTTCGCCGCGGTCCTGGAAAAGATCCGGAAGGTGGAGCAGGAGGCGGATGCCCCCGCCAAGGAGCTGCGCATCCTGCTCACCGCCATCACCGAAGGGGAGCGGAAGGCCCTCCAGGCCAAGAAGGAGATGGTGGAGGCGAACCTGCGCCTGGTCATCAGCATCGCCAAGAAGTACACCAACCGCGGCCTCCAGTTCCTGGACCTGATCCAGGAGGGGAACATCGGGCTCATGCGGGCGGTGGACAAGTTCGAGTACCAGCGCGGGTACAAGTTCAGCACCTACGCCACCTGGTGGATCCGGCAGGCCATCACGCGGGCCATCGCCGACCAGGCGCGCACCATCCGGATCCCCGTGCACATGATCGAGACGATCAACAAGCTCATCCGGGCCTCGCGGCACCTGGTGCAGGAGTACGGCCGCGAGCCCAGCCCGGAAGAGATCGCCCAGAAGATCGACCTGCCCGTGGACAAGGTGCGCAAGGTCCTCAAGATCGCCCAGGAGCCCATCTCCCTGGAGACCCCCATCGGGGAGGAAGAGGATTCCCACCTGGGCGACTTCATCGAGGACAAGGCCGCGGTCTCTCCGCTGGAGGCGGTGATCGGGATGAACCTCGAGGGCCAGACCGAGGAGGTGCTGAAGACGCTGACGCCCCGCGAGGAGCGGGTCCTGCGGTTGCGCTTCGGGATCGGGGATGGCTGCGATCACACCCTGGAGGAGGTCGGCCAGCAGTTCGACGTCACCCGCGAGCGGATCCGCCAGATCGAGGCCAAGGCCCTGCGCAAGCTGCGCCACCCGACCCGGAGCAAGAAGCTGAAGAGCTTCGTGGAGGCCTAAGAGGACGGCAGCAGGGTGAGCCCCGCGGCAGTGCTGGACTTGAGAGACACGGCTGGACTATACTGAGGATCGTCGCCTTTGGGCGGCGATTCCTGTCTGGGCCCATAGCTCAGTTGGTCAGAGCCGTCCCGCCATAGGCGGGAACGGTCGGAGGTTCGAGTCCCGGCGGATCCAGCGCATCACTGCAACCTCTCATCCTTGGGCCCATAGCTCAGTTGGTCAGAGCCGCCGGCTCATAACCGGATGGTCGGAGGTTCGAGTCCTCCTGGGCCCACCACAGAAAGATCGAACGCTGAGCCCGCGTGACGCACGGTCACGCGGGCTTTTCGTTTGGTCGAAAAGCCAAGCCGATCTAAAGAGCAGGTTTGTGTACAATCTGCCGAATGGAAGTCTTGAATTTCGGGACCGCCACCTCTACAGGGGGGCCGAGTTGACCGTGCCGGATATCTGTGCGATACTTCCCTGCCCAAATCTCCAAATCACCAACCAGGTTGCCAGGAATGTGGAACGGACTGGATAAGCTCCTGGAGCTGCAGAAGCTGGATCAGGCCATCGCCCGGCTGGAGGCCGAGGGCCGGGCGATCCCACAGGAGATCCAGACCCTGGAGAGCCGGCTCTCGGAGGCGCGGGCCGGGCTGAATGAGGCCAAAGCAAAAGCGGACCAGATCCAGAAAGAACGGCGGGCCAAGGAGCGCGAGCTGGATGAAGCCACCACCAATATCAAGAAGAAACAGGCCCGCCTTTTCGAGATCAAGACGAACGAAGAATACTCCGCCGTCCTGCGGGAGATCGAGATGCTGAAGGAGAAATACTCCAAGCTCGAGGAGGAGATCCTGGAACTTCTGGAACGCGGCGACGTGGCGGCCAAGACGGTGGCCGACGCGGAAAAGGGGTTCAAGGCGGCGGAGGCGCTTTGCCAGAAAGAGCGGGCAGAGAAGGAGGCGCAGCTCGCCAGGCTGCGGCAGGAAATGGCCAACCTTCAGGAGGCTCGCAAGGGCCAGGCCAGCCGGCTGGATACTGACCTCCTGCGACAATACACCCGCCTAAGGAAATCCCGCGGCGTGGCCGTGGTCGTGGTGAAGGACGGCTCCTGCAGCGGCTGCGGCATCGCCCTGACCCCGCAGACCTACACCGAGGTCCGCCGCAACGACACCATGTTCACCTGCAGCTCCTGCAACCGCATCCTCTATTTCGCCGGGTAGCGGCGTGGACGGCGCAGACCTCCTCTCCCGACTCCGCCGCCTGAGCCACGCTCTTCCGGGTGCCGGCGTATTGCAGTTGCCTCCTGGCCTCTCCGCAGCAGAAGCTATCCAAACCATCCGGGCCGCGCTGAAGGCCCTGGAGCCGCGACCTGCCGTCCGGGCGAAACGGGCCCAGGCGAGCGGCACCGCGCGGATCCATGTTGACGGCGCCGCCCGCGGCAACCCGGGCCCCGCCGGGGTGGGCGTGTTGATCATCGGCCCGGACGGCCAGGTGGCGGAGCGGATCCACCGCTCCATCGGCGAGGCGACCAACAACGTGGCGGAATACCGCGCCCTGCTCCTGGCGCTGGAACGGGCCCAGGCCCTGGGGTACACCGACCTCGAGGTCTTCTCGGACTCGGAACTCCTGGTGCGCCAGCTTCAGGGACGCTACCAGGTCAAGCATCCCGCGCTCCGAAAGCTGCATACGATGGTCAGGGATCGCGTCGGAGCCTTCAGCCGCTTCGACATCCAGCACGTCCCCCGCGAACAGAATGCCGACGCGGACGCGCTGGCGAACCTGGGCATCGAGGAGGGCTACCGCCCGGGCCGCCGCGGTCGGGAGCCTGACGGGATCGGGGGAGCCGGATGAGCCGGCCCGCCTGGCGCCGGCCGGTCCGGATCGCGGAGGCGGTTCCCGGCGCGTTTCAGCGCCTGGGACTCGAAACCCGGTTTCGCCAGAGCGAGGTCTGGAGGGTCTGGGCCACGGTGGTGGGCCCCCAGATCTCGCGCCATGCCCAGCCGCACGCCGTCTGGCACGGCCGCCTGATCGTTCACGTGACCGATCCCGTGTGGTTGCACCACCTGAGCATGATGCGCCACCGGGTGATCACCGCCCTCAACGAGAAACTCCACACCACGGTCGTGAGGGAGTTGATCCTCCGGGTCGGTGAGCTGCCGGAGCTTCCCGCGAATCCCTCGGGTCCGCACCGCCAGACCGAGGAGCCCCCGCCGGACCCGGACCAGGTTGCCCGGGTCGAAGCCCTGCTGGAGCCGCTCCGCGATGCTCCCTTCCGGGATGCCCTGTACCGCCTCCTCCTGCGTGCCACTCGGCCCACCGGCCCTGATCCATCCCGGTAAAACCACCACACTCCGTTGCAGTTCAACCACAGAAAACGCCGTTCCAGGGATGCGTGCAGATTTGTCATGGTCAGAAGACAAATCTTCGCTCGTGTTTTCAATGGGTTAGGATGGCAGCAGCGTGTCGGAAAATGGTATCTGCCTTGCAACTCCAAACCTCGATTCGGTTTGTGTCCACCCCAGGCACTTCGTCCCCTGCAAGCACGAAGGGAGAACGTCTTGAGCCACCAGCGAACCCTGGAACGGCCGGTCCGGTGCGAAGGGATCGGGCTGCATACGGGAGAGAAGGTCGCCATGACTCTCTACCCGGCTCCGGCCAACCGCGGCGTGATCTTCCGCAGGACGGATCTCCCCTCCGCCCCCACGATCGAGGCCCGGCCGGAACACGTGGTGGATACCCAGTATGCCACCACCATCGCCAAAAACGGCGCCTCGGTGAAGACGATCGAGCACCTGATGTCCGCCCTGGCCGGCATGGGGGTGGACAATGTCCAGGTGGACCTCACCGGCCCCGAGGTGCCGATCATGGATGGGAGTGCGGCCCCCTTCGTGGAGCTGCTCCGGCAGGCGGGATTGCGCCGGCAGTTTGCCCCCAAGACGTTCCTGAAGGTCCGGCAACCCATCATGGTGGAGGTGGGGACCCGGAGCCTTCGGATCGTCCCCTCGCAGCGGCTCAAGGTGATCTACACGATGTGCTTCGATCACCCCGTGCTGGGCGAGCAGACGGTGGCCATGGAGGTGGGACGCGACCGCTACGCGCGCGAGGTGGCGCCCAGCCGCACGTACGGCTTCGTGAGCGACCTGGACATGCTCTCTCGCCTGGGCCTGGCCAAGGGGGGTTCGCTGGAGAACGCGGTGGTCATTGGCGAGGATGGCGTCCTAAACGGACCCCTCCGCTTCCCGGACGAACTGGTCCGGCACAAGATCCTGGACCTCCTGGGGGATCTGTACCTCCTGGGCAAGCCATTGGTGGGCACCATCATCGCCCACGGCGCCGGCCACCAGCTTCACCTGCAGCTCGTGCATCGCATCCAAGAGCACCTGGAAGCAGAGCCCGAGCCATTCAGCCTCTCGGCCGCCGCCGTGGAGCAGTGGGTCTCCCCACTCCTCCCACCTTCCCGCCCGCTGAAGGCCGCCGCCGTCTGATCCCCGCCCCCGGCCCGGGCGGGGTTTTGCCTTGCCTTCTCCTTCACCCATCCCCTATACTCTCCGCGGGTTGTGCCCCGGGCGGCGCAGCGCCTCTCCGTCGCAGCTCCTGCTCGCCGTACGGGGACAGGCGGGGCGGTCCCGGTCGCCCCGTGCGCTCCCCGCCGGGCCAGAGTCCTGGCGGACACCCGCAGTGTCACCCGAGCCAATGACGGAGTTCCCACAAAGCGACGCGGCAGCGCGCACCCGCCGGAACCGCATCATCCTGGTCTCGGTCCTGGCCCTGGTGGTGGCCCTGACCGCGGTGCAGGTTCTCATCCAGCAACTCCGCGTTCCCAGTCCCATCGCCTCCAACATCCTCATCTTCGCCCTGGTCAACATCAACATCGTCCTCTTGCTCCTGCTGGTGCTCCTGGTCTTCCGCAGCCTGTTCAAGGTCTACCTGGAGCGGCGGGAGAACGTCCTGGGCTCCAAGTTCCGGGTGAAGCTGGCGGTCGCCTTCGTGAGCCTGGCGCTCCTCCCGGCGGCCCTCCTGTTCCTGGTGGCCAGCAACCTGATCACCACCAGCGTGGACAGTTGGTTCAACATCCAGGTGGAGGAGACCCTGAACAAGTCGCTGGAGGTCGCCCAGACCTACTCGCGCGGCAGCCAGGAGCGCACCCTGAACTTGGCGCGCCAGGTCGCGGCGCGGCTGGGCGAGGCGCTCACGTCCGGGGGTGGCCTGGAGGCGGCGCGCCGGGTGGGCAGCGAGAAGTTCCGGGAGTACGGGCTGGATGGGGCGCAGCTCTTCAGCCGGCAGCGGGTGGAGCTGGCCCAGTGGCGCGGGCCGAAGGTGCCGGAGGAAGCCATGCTGTCCCCCGCCTCGCGGCTGGTCCGGCAGGGGCTGGACGGCGAGGCCTTCGTCACGGTCCAGCACATCCCCCAGGGGGACCTGATCCGGGCACTGGCGCCGGTCGTGCGGCCGGGGTCTCCGCAGGAAGTGCTGGGCGTGGTGGCCGTCACTGCCTACGTGCCGGAGGCCCTGCTGACCAAGGAGACGGAGATCGGCACCGGGGTCAAGGAGTACCAGCAGCTCCGCATGCTGAAGAATCCCATCAAGGGCATCTATCTGATGCTCTTCCTCATGGTCACCCTGGTGATCATCTTTGGGGCCATCTGGGTCGGCGTGTACCTGGCCCGGGGCATCACGGGGCCGATCCAGGAGCTCGCCGAGGGCACGCGCAAGGTGGCGGCGGGCGACCTGAACTTCACGCTGCAGGTCAAGGCGGACGACGAGATCGGGATGCTGGTGGAGTCCTTCAACCAGATGACCGCCGACCTGCGCCGGAGCAAGGTGGCGCTGACCCAGGCGTATCAGGAGCTGCAGGCCTCGAACGTGGAGCTGGATCGTCGTCGAGGCTACATGGAGACGGTGCTGGAGACGATCGCCGCGGGCGTCTTGTCCCAGGATGCCGAGGGCCGGCTGAACACCGTGAACCGGGCGGCCGCCCGCATGCTGGGCCGGCGGGCCGACGAGCTGCTCCATCGCCCCTACTCCGAGGTCTTCTCCGGTGAGGCGCTGGCGCCACTGCGCGAACTGGTGGCCCGCCTGGTGGAGGACGGCCAGGAGACCACGGACGAGCAGGTCAGCCTGACGTTGAACGGGCGGCCGGCCACCCTGGTGGTCACCGTGAGCGGCCTCCGCAGCCCGGAGGGGGAGACGCAGGGGCTGGTGGTGGTCCTGGACGATGTGTCGGAGCTGATCCGGGCCCAGCAGGCCATGGCCTGGCGCGAGATCGCGAAGCGCATCGCCCACGAGATCATGAACCCCCTCACCCCCATCAAGCTCTCAACCCAGCGCCTGCGGAAGAAATTCGCCGAGGGGGCCCCCGACGTGGCCCAGGTCTTCGACGAGTGCACCCGGACCATCATCCAGGAGGTGGAGGGGCTGAAGAACCTGGTGGACGAGTTCTCGCGCTACGCGCGAATGCCCAGCGCCCATCCCCGCCCCGGCGATCTTCACGCCGTGGTGCGGCAGGTGGCGCAGCTCTACGCGGGCGTCCGGGCCGGGATCTGGCTGCGGACCGAGCTGGATGCCTCGGTCCCGCCGGTCAACCTGGACCCGGACCACATGAAGCGGGCGCTCATCAACCTGGTGGACAACGCGGTGGCCGCCCTCCCGGAGGAGGGGGAGATCGTGATCCGCACGCAGTACCTGGCGGCCGTGGGGCGGGTCGTACTGGAGGTGGCTGACACGGGCCAGGGTTTCCCATTGGAGGATCGGGACCGCCTCTTCCTCCCGTACTACTCGACGAAGCGCCCGACGGGGGGCCTGGGCCTGGCCATCGTGGACCGGATCGTCCTGGAGCACGGCGGGCAGATCCGGGTCGAGGAGAACCAGCCGAAGGGCACCCGGCTGGTCATCGAGCTGCCGGCGCTGGCCCCGGTCATTGCCTAAACATGGCAAAAACGTTCGGCGGTTCGACAGTTCGGGTGTTCAAGGCCAGGCGAACCACCGAACCACCGAACCACCGAACGGTTTTGATCGCCCCACCGCGGCGTGTGTGAGATCGCATGAGCCACGAAGAGATCCTGGTCGTTGACGACGAGAAGAACATCCGGAGCTCCCTGGAGGGGATCCTCAAGGATGAGGGGTATCGCGTCCGCGGGATCGCGACGGGGGAGGAGCTCCTGAAACAGGTCGCTCAGGCGGTTCCCGACCTGGTGATCCTGGATGTCTGGCTTCCGGGGATGGACGGGCTCCAGACCCTGGAGGATGTGAAACGGTTCCACCCCGAGCTGCCGGTCATCATGATCTCCGGCCACAGCACAGTGGAGGCCGCCGTCAAGGCAACCAAGCTGGGGGCCTACGATTTCATCGAGAAGCCGCTCAGCCTGGAGAAGACGGTCCTGTCTGTGCGCAACGCCCTGGACCGGCAGCGCCTGGAGCTGGAGAACCGGGCGCTCCGCCAGACCTTGGAACAGCGCTACGAAATCGTGGGAGAGAGCCCGGCTATCCAGGCCCTGCGCGCCCAGATCCAGTCGGCGGCCCCCAGCCACGGCCGGGTCCTGATCCGGGGGGAGAGCGGCACCGGGAAGGAGTTGATCGCCCGGGCCATCCATCGGCAGAGCCTGCGCCGGGACAAGCCCTTTGTCGAGGTCAACTGTGCCGCCATCCCGGACGAGCTGATCGAGAGCGAGCTGTTCGGGCACGAGAAGGGCGCCTTCACCGGGGCGACCACCAAGCGGCGCGGGAAGTTCGAACTGGCGGACGGGGGCACCATCTTCCTGGATGAGGTCGGGGACATGAGCCTGAAGACCCAGGCCAAGGTCCTCCGCGTGCTGCAGGAGCAGACCTTCGAGCGGGTGGGAGGCACCGAGACCCTCACCGTGGATGTCCGGGTGATCGCCGCCTCCAACAAGAACCTGGAGGAGGAGATCCAGAAAGGCACCTTCCGCGAGGATCTGTTCTACCGGCTGAACGTCATCCCGTTCGAGGTCCCGCCCCTGCGAGAGCGGAGGGAGGACATCCCGATCCTGGCCACTTATTTTCTGCGCCTCTTCTCGGAGGAATACGGCAGACGGGAGAAGAGCCTGAGTCCTGAGGCCATGCAGCTTCTCCTTCAGCATCCCTGGCCGGGAAACATCCGCGAGCTCCGCAACGTCATTGAACGGATGGTAATCATGGTGCCGCAGGACACCATCAGCCACTTCGATGTGGCGCCGTCGCTGCGCGCTCGCCCGGGCGCGATGCCCGAGGCGCCGACCGAGGCGGAGGGAGATTGGGACGGGACGCTTCGCGAGGCCCGGGAGTGCTTCGAGCGGCAATACATCCTGCGCCGCCTGGGCGAAGCCAACTGGAACATCACCCGCACGGCCGAGCGTCTGGGGATCGACCGGAGCAACCTCCATCACAAGATGAAGGCGTACGGGATCGAGTTGCCGAAGCGGTAGGGGGGAGAACCGCGAGCCGCGAGCCGAGAGCCACGAGGGGACCAGGATCAAAACGAGGGCCGCGAGCCGAGAGCCGGGAGCCGCGAATCGACCGGCATGAAAATGAGAGCCGAGAGCCGAGATGGCGACGGCGACAGCGATCCCGCCTTGGCGGGACCGTCGGATTTTTGGGGCTGAGGGCTGAAGGCAGCGAAGCGAGCCACGGGAGCTGAGCGTGTGACCAACGATCGCGGGGTGATCTTCGATTTCGACGGTGTGCTTATCAACAGCGAGCCGCTTCATCTCCGGGCCTTCCAGGAGATCCTGCCGGCGTACGGACGGACGCTGACGGAGCAGGAGTATTACGCGCACTACATCGTGTACTCGGACCGGGAGGTGCTGGAGCGGTTGCTGCCGGCGGGGGAGGCGCTGGAGGCGGCCCTGGTCGCCAAGGAACGCCGCTACCGGGAACTGGTGGAGGCCGGCGTTCCCGTCTTCTTGGACGGCCTGGCCCTCCTCCACCGCACCGATGGCTGGAGCGTGGGGCTCGCCACCGGATCGCTGCGGCCCGAGGTGGAGCGAATCCTTCGATCCCTCGGCATCCGCGAACGTTTCGGCGCGATTGTGACACGAGAGGACTGCCGGAGGGGGAAGCCTGATCCGGAGCCTTTTCTCCTGGCGGCCGACGCGCTGGGGCTCGCGCCCCACCGGTGCGTCGCGATCGAGGACACGCCCGGAGGCGTCCAGGCGGCCAAGGCGGCCGGCATGGCCTGCGTGGCCGTGACCCATTCGTGTCCGCGGGACAGCCTGGTTGGGGCGGATCTGGTGGTGGATGATCTGGCCGCGGTGCCGCTGGCCGCGGTCCTGGCCGACGGAGGTTCCCGTGACCCAGTCCTCGACGCTGGATGACGCGATCCGCCATCGCCTGCGGGCCGTCCTGGGTCCCCTGCGGGTGGTGTACGGGGCCATGGTCGCTTCGATCATGGTCTACTGGATCGTGGTGCAGGTGATCCGGAAGGTGGGCCAGATCCCACGGGGGCGTGATGCCTTCGCCGCCGTGGACTGGCTCCGCTATCCCCTCTACGCTCTCGGGGTCGTCGCCTGCGTGGTCGTCCTGGTGTTGCGCCGGCGCCTGTTCGACCCCGAGGGGGTGATCCGGCGGGCGCGGGGCCAGAACCTGCCCGAACTCCTCTCCACGCTCTCCTCGAATCAGGTGCTGGTCTTCGCCGTGGGCGAGATTCCGGTCATTCTGGGCCTGGCGCTCTATTTCGTGGGGGGATACCTGCTGGACTTCTACATCCTGGCCGGACTGTCGGCGGTGGCCTTTGCCCTCGCCTTCCCGTCGGCGGTGGAGTGGGAGCAGGTCCTCATCCGGGTCCGGACCTTCCGGCCGGAGCTGTTCGCACACCCCGGCTCCTCTGGGTAGGGTCCCCCATGGCCAGCGTGACAAACGCCCCCCTGCCGACGGGCCTCGATGCCACCCGGCGCAAGCTCCGGGTGGCCCTCACCTCGGTGATCGCGGCCGTGGGTCTCACCGTCACGAAGGGCATCGTGGGCTGGCAGACGGGGAGCCTGGGCATCCTGTCCGAGGCCGCCCATTCCGGCATGGACCTCGTGGCGGCCCTCATCACCCTCTTCGCCGTCCGGGTGGCTGACCGTCCGGCCGACCAGGACCACCATTACGGCCACGGGAAAGTCGAGAATCTCTCCGCCCTCGTCGAGACCGGCCTCCTGCTCCTGACCTGCCTCTGGATCATCTCCGAGGCGCTGGAGCGCCTGCTCTGGAAGCACGTGGAGATCGGGCCGACTTGGATCGCTTTCGCGGTGATGATCGGGTCCATCATCGTGGACGTCTCCCGTTCCCGGGCCCTGGCCAAAGTGGCGGTGGCCTCCGGCAGCCAGGCCCTAGAAGCGGATGCCCTTCACTTCCAGACCGATGTCTGGGGGTCGCTCACGGTGCTGGTCGGGCTGGCGGGGGTCTGGGCGGGACGACAGTGGGGGGTCACCTGGTTGTCCCTGGCGGACGCGCTGGCGGCCATCCTGGTCGCGGCCATCGTCTTGGTGGTGGGCGGTCGACTGGGAAAGCGCGCCGTGGACGCCCTGCTGGACCGTGCCCCGCTGGACCTCATGGAGCGGCTCCGCGCCGCCGTCAGGAGCGTGCCGGACATCCAGGGACCCGTGACATTGCGGGCGCGGAGGGTGGGCCCCCGCCTCTTCGTGGATGCGGCCGTGTCCATCGGGCGCGGCGTCTCCTTCGAGGGCGCGCACGCGGTCGTGGATCAGGTGGAGGAACGCATCCAGAACGTCGCTCCGGAAGCCAGCATCGTCATCCACGCGGAGCCGTTGCGGACCGCGGACGAAAGCCTGGGGGACGCCATCCGGCTCATCGTATCCCGCCACGCCGCCGGCGCGCACGACATCTTCATCCATGACGCCGGCGGGAAGCCGGGAGTGGACCTCCACCTGGAGGTGCCCGGGGAAGTGACCCTCACGGAAGCACACGCCCTCACGGAGAAGATCGAGGCCGACCTGCGCCTGGAGACCCCGAGCGTGGGACCGGTCCACATCCACGTGGATCCCCTGCGAGCGCCGAGCGAGGGCAGCATCCGGGCGGACGGGAAAGCCGGTAGCGTGGCCGCGCGCCTGCGGCGCCTGGCCCTCTCGATTCCCGGGATCCACGACTGCAGCCACATCTCTGTCCGGCAGGTGGGGGGACGAACCTGGATCGCCTGCCACTGCGCCATGGACGGCAGCCTCTCGGTGGCGGAGACCGACGAGCTGGGTCTGGAGCTTGAGCGACAAGCTCGGAGACATATCCCGGGCGTCGATCGGATCAGCGTGCACGCGGAACCAGCGGCCCGCCAACCCTGAGCCGCAGATTGCGGAGGAAGCGGACAACCTTTCAAGAATCCGCAGATTACGCAGATTACGCAGATTATTACAGAATGGTTTGCCCTTTGAAATCTGTGCAATCTGCGTAATCTGTGGAAGACTTTGGGGTCTTCCCAGGGGGTTCTTCAGAACGGCTTTGAGAATCTGCGGTTCCCTGTCCGATGGATTCTGCCATGTCTCAACCACAATCCATGATAGATGATACGGGTCGCGAGCCTCCTGGCTTCCGCGTCCGCGAGGCGACGCCCCAGGACAACGCAGCCCTGCTCGCGCTGGAACGGGAGTGCGTGGTGGCGGCCGCCACGCCGGTGGCCTTCGACCGCTCGCCGGACTTCTTCGCGCGCTCCCGGCCCTATTCGACCTGGCGGGCCTACGTCGCTGAGGGAGACTCGGGCCTCATCGGCGTCGGTGCTCTGGCTCTCAAGTCGGTTCTCGTGGGCGGCCGGCCGGTCCAGGCGGCCTATTTCTACGATTTGCGGGTGGCGCCCGGCTTCCGTCGCCTGGGGGTGGCGAAAGCGGTGGGGGATGCCATCCGGGCGTACACTCGATCACTCACTCTGACGGTCGGCTACTCCCTGGTCATGGAAGGGAATGTGGCTTCGCTATGCCGCTGGGATTTCGCGGAGCGGCAGGTGGGGCCGAAGCGGTGCGGCTGGCCGCGGCGCTTCTTCGGCGAGAATCGGGACCAGGGGCAAATATCCCGGGCGTCGATCGGATCAGCGTGCACGCCGAGCCTGCGGGTCGGCAATCGTGAGCAGTTCATCCGGGGGCACTCACAAAACCTGACGAGAAACCACAGATTACGCAGATTGCGCAGATTTCACCCCCACCCCGGTCCGTACACCCCTCTGAGGGGGAGGGGACGGGAGGGGGGTCTGCGTAATCTACGAAATCTGCGGTTAACCGTGGGGTCTCATCCTGGGTCTTAACAGAGCTGCCTGAATATTCGTGATTCCCTGTCGCGAGACGCTCGGCCATGTCCCGTTCACAATTTACGACCCGCCGTCCGGGCGATGCGCTGCCTGCTTTCCGCGTCCGCGAGGCGACGCCCCAGGACAACGCAGCCCTGCTCGCGCTGGATCGGGAGTGCGTGGTGGTGGCCGCCACGCCGGTGGCCTTCGACCGCTTCGCTCGTGCGCCCTGAGCCTGATCCCGATCGACTCCGTCCCTCCCGCCGACCCGGAGCGGCTGAGGGAGCTGCACGATTCAGAAACTGAGGCGGCTCTCCACTTGGCGCGGGCGACACACCCGGGTCATGATCTGTTTCCGTTCCCGGATGCAGGTTCGCTCCGCGACCGGCTCGAGAGGCTGGGCAAGGTAGGGTTCCGGGGCCTGTACGGGTGGGAGTCCGGGGGGAACCTCTCCGGGTGCTTCGGATTGTGGGATTACTCTCCGGTGATGCGGATGCGAATTCTTCAGGCCGCGCGCGAGTGGACGTGGGGCACGGGGTGTGATCTCCAGCAGGTGTTCCTGATGCCTCTGGGATTTCGCGGAGCGGCAGGTGGGGCCGAAGCGGTGCGGCTGGCCGCGGCGCTTCTTCGGCGAGAATCGGGACCAGGGGCAGCCCGTGTCCTGGCAGTGCCGCACGACCTCGCGGATCCCGCGTACACGGGGCTGGACGAATTTCGGCCCATCCGGCTCGGCTTCAAGATGTTCGGCCTGGAATTGGGCGGGGCGCGTGGCCCCTCCCTCGGCAGCCGACCGGTGTTCGTGGACCCGGCTGACCTTTGAACCTCAGGGGTTCTTGAACAGCCGAACCCCCGAACAACTGAACTGTCGAACGCTTTTTTCCGGGTAAGTCATGCCTGAACTTCCCGAGGTTGAGGTCATCCGTCGGGATCTGGTGCACCGAGTGGTGGGGCGCCGGATCCGGAGTGCCAAGGTCGCCGAATCACGCCTGACCCGCCGCCTCGGTTCGCCGCACGAGGTGGAAGCTGCCCTGGTCGGTCGAAGGGTAAAGGCCCTCCGCCGACGCGGGAAGTTCTTCGTGTTTGATCTGGGACGAGACAGCCTCATCGTGCGGCTGGGAATGACGGGACAGTTCCTGTGGTGGGAGAGTGGGGACGGGTTTCGCCCCGATCAGCACACCCATGCCCAATTGGTCTTTGCTGGGGGCGGGATCCTGTCGTATCGGGATAGCCGAAAGTTCGGTGAGATGTTCATCCTGCCCACGGAAAGAGTGGAACAGACTCTCAGGCTCGGGGTCGAGCCGCTGGACCCCGCGTTCACGCCGGAGGCGCTGCGGAAGATTTGCCGAGGCCCTACCAGGATCAAGGCAGTCCTACTCGGTCAGGCGAAGATCGCGGGGATCGGGAATATCTATGCGGACGAGGCTCTTTTCCGGGCAGGCATCCGGCCCACGAGACGGGCGAATTCCCTTCGCCTGGAGGAGATCCGATCCCTGCAGCGGGCCATCCGCCAGGTGCTCCGGTCCGGCATCCGACACCGCGGCAGTTCCATCGCCAACTACCGGGACCCCTGCGGGCAGCCCGGCCGCTTCGCGGCCCTCCACCGCGTGTACCACCGCCATGGGAAGCCGTGCCTGTCGTGTGGGACGCCAGTGCGCAGGATCGTCCTGGGCCAGCGCGGCACCCACTTCTGCCCGACCTGCCAGCGGTGAGAACTGAAGGCACCGCAAAAACCGAGGTAGGAACCACAACCAATTTAACCGCAGATTACGCAGATTGCGCAGATTTCCTGGGGCAAATCTTCCCCCGGTAATTTGCGTAAGCTGCGAACTGTGTGGTTTAGGGGAGGAGGGACTGGTATTCGTTCGCGGCGCCTTCAGCCGCACGGCCCTGTATCAGGTCCGGAATGCTCTCCAGGTTTCGGACGTCCCGGTCGTTGACGTCGAGGAACTGCGGGGGGCACTGCTGGAACTTCACGATGGCGACGGCGCATTCCTTGTGCTGGGTATCCTTCAGGATTTCGATCCGGAACAGGAGGGGCTCCGGGTTCTGAGCCCGCTCCAGGATCCCAGCCGGATCAGGAGCGTGGCCTTCGGTTCCCTCCGCCTGGAGGCGACCGGCAGGGAACTGGGCGAGGCGGCCTGGCGGTGAGGGGGGGGAACAGCAACAAAGAGACTTGGGAAGCATTGTCCCCTTTTACGCTACAGCGTGCGCAGCAGGGCCTGGAATTCGATCCCCTCGACAAGGATCATGTCATCCAAGGGTGCCTGTCCACCATGGTCCATCGCATTATCTATCGATTCTCTTGCGTACCTTCAATAAGTCCTAATCTCGTACGTCCCTTCAGGTAACTCCAGGATGGAACGAAGAATGGTTTCTAGCAGGCGCGCTGTGCCACTCGGAGACTGATCCGAATTGCCGCGAATCAATTCCACGACCTGCCTACCTCGGTCTCTCGGTGCATGTAGGTCAGGATGACGATTGTAGAAGTCCAGAAATTCCTCACGCGTCCCCGAGTGCTTTGCGAGTAGGTCCATGCGTGCGTACTCTAATGCGAACTTGCATCTCCAGTGATGCTCCAGAGTCGATTTGTCTGCCGACCGGCGCACTCTTGGTAGGGTGCCAATGAAGTCGTTGGCAAATTTCTCAGTGTACTTCTGCAGTATCTGTTCAAGCTCGGAAAAGGGATCGTACGCCCAGGACTCAAGCTGTGAGAAAAAGGAATACTCGTCCAGCAGGCCAGTGAGGCCGTCGCAAATTATCCCATACTCCTGCAATTCCCCTGAATAGGTTGCCTTGGCCCCTGGGTGCCCATTGGCCCTGCGCTTTAGATGAAGCAGTTCCTCCGCCAATACTGACTCGTCAGTATCCACACCAATTGTCAGCCTCACTACGGGCTGTCTATCATCAACGTGAGCCATTGCTCCGCCGGAACGAGGTAGTCGATCTACACGTATGAAGCGGACACGGCTACCGAAGGCTGTCTCAATTTCCTGGAGAATAATGCGCAGATGGGTGGGCAGACCACGAACGATCAAGTCGGTGACATCTACTTCGGACCCCCAAATTCCCATACCCCCTGCCTTCCTCTCTTTGTGCGATTAGGCCTCATAAACCAGCAATGGAAATCATTCGAGTTCAATCGGTCCCACAATCAATTTCTCGGCCACAACTCCGGCGCCACCGCTCACTTGAGCGCCTCCGCACCCCAAATCGGCAGCCGACATCCCATCGCGCCTTCATCGTCTTCTACTTCAGCGGCGCGATCTCGTCCACAACCTCCCGCTGCTTCAGCACGCCTTTATGCTCCAAGACGGCAACCAGCGCGGCGATCTCACAGGCATTCGAGACCACGAGTTCTTGGAGGGTCACCGCTTCCTGGCGGCAATTTGCACAGAAGGGTCAAACGAGGAGCTGGGCCTGAATCTCCGTAGGCATCCCTTTTTGCCATACAGTCTTGACGCAGAACTTCATTGTAAAGTTCAAGAGAGGAAAACCGTGTGCGAACACCTTGTAAATCAGCTCATATTCGCCGTCCATCGTGATGATAGGCTCCCTTGGCACAACATCGCGCAGGCTATGCAGGAAAACACCGGGGGAATCTGCGCGGGCTGCGAATACATTTACTATCCCAAAATCTTTGGGCAGGATTGTCAAACTGTAGCCACCAACCCCGGCCCACTTCAAATAAGCCCGATCAAGGCTCTTGTGCCCGGTCACGCTCCCGCCATATTTGATCTCGTCCAAAATGCAGACGGTATCGACGGCGGCTAGATCAGGACGGCGGTTTTCTAAATACACCTGCCATACTCTCCACTGAGCCTGGCCCGTATGATCCCCATACTGACAGTCAACATGTTTCATATCAACGACCACCAGGTTTCGAGAAAAATCGGCTGACCAGCCCCGCGCCGCAACTTCTTCCTTCACTATGTCGAGGAGTTCGGCTTCTGTTGTGAAGCTGCGAGGGTTCCCAAGGACATATTTCAAAAACCCTTCCAGCGGCGCGTTGGCTTCTTGGAGGGCGATCATGTTTCTGTGGAATCCGAGATGATGTGCGAGCGCCAGCTCCTGGTGGGTGAAGAGCGAACAGGCCAGATCATCCCTGCTAGAAGGGTCTCTACAGAAATCGATGAACAGGTAATAGTCCGAGGCACTGAGTTCCTTCGTGATGGTCATAATGTCATCCAACGATTGGATTCGGAAAGCGAGATAGGTCGTCAAGCCAAACTCGCTCTGGAGCAGATCAGCAACTTTCTTGGCAACAGAACGTTCCTTTCCCGGCCTTTGCCCGCAACTGATGAATACTCTTCCTGGCATACGTCACTCGTCAGGTTCAGATCGTATCAGTTCCTCGGCCACAACTCCGACGCCACTACCTTCCGCATCCTTTCAGGGGGCGCATCGCTGGTGAGCTTCGAGCATCATCGGTTCGGATTGAGGACGCCGAGCGTCTCTCGAAAGTATCCGATGACTGACGCAAGGGTGCCGTCAATGACATAAGGCTTGCCGCTTCCAGACTCCGGCACGATCAACACGGCCTTCTGTCTGGAGTATGGTTTCCGATCCACTTCCCGGAGGAAGGTTACGCGGAAGGAGAGGATTGGATGGAGCGTGGAATCAAGAAACTTCTTCGCTGCTTCCATCCGGCCAGCTGCCTTCGCATCGTTGAGTTTCTTCGCGGACTCAAGGGCGGTAGCTGCCTCCTGGAAGAACGACTGTCGTACCGTTCGGCCCGGCTCAAGCCTTGAGAGGTTCCAGAAGGCGCAGCCAGCAGGTGGGTCGCATCGCACGACCTCTATCGGCCCCATGACTTCATTCGCTGGTGGTCCGAACACGAGAACTCGCTCCAGGGAGACCGAGACCTCAACGACCGGCGCAGAGCCCGTATTGGATAGGACAAGAGTCGGTTCCCCTCCCGGCCGAGTCTCCAGTGTGACCACTGGATCTATCTGCACCGCCACAGTTTTCTCAGTGGCCGCCACCATCCTCTCGGTTGCTTCTACTGACTTCTCGGTTGCCTCTACCATCCTCTTCGTTGCTGCGACGGTCTGCCGGGTCAACCAGGCGTAATAGCCGGTGAGGATAACGAGAAAGAGGGTGAGAACTCCGAGAAAGATGGTTGCCCTGGCCTGGACCCACATAGCGCGTGTCGCCGAGTTGCTGTCAGGTTCGGGAGAGGGAGTCACTTCTTGGAGGGGGACATCGGCTGCAAGATTGGCCTTCGGCTCTGCAGGGTGATTCATGGACTGCTCCTTCAGCAAAGAAAGCGGATACATGAGCAGCCAGCGACAGCGCCTGTTCCGAAAGCTGTTCGGCCGTGAGCCGTGGAGCTAATGAGGTAAAGGGTCACGCGGCCCGTTGCGCGCGGCAGGGAGTGGTGTGGGCGAGTCATCCCGTGAAGTGGGGGTGGTGACGGGCGGCTCGGGGGAAGCGTATCGCTACCCTACCGTCGATGTCAACACGCAACGCTGATGATGTCCGGGGGGACACGACAACCGGCGAGGACGTACCTCGAGATGCCCGCCAGGATCTGGCTGGCCTTTCCCATCGGGGGGGACTGCCGGGACCCGGCGGCAGGACAGCCGGGATTCAGTCGGGTTACATTCTCCCCTGTGGCGGGCCGGAGAGAAGGAACTCTCGCCATTCGATGGCCGCCACGCCAATGCGGTCAGCGCTGGCAAGGCCCGCTTTCTCGCAGACGATCAGCGGCGTGAATTTCGGATGGCACCGGGTGAACTACCGGATAGGAAGTTGGAAACGGGCCGCGGCCGGGAGCGACCAGCCCACGTCAGCGCGGGACCACCGGGACAGCCGAACCGGGCACAGGACCCAGGCGGAACCCGAGGTTGACGGGCACGCTACTGCCAGCGGACTGGCATGTCAAACGGAATCATCCGGGTCCTGAGGGAGGGGAATGCCAGGCGGGACAGACCAACCCTCGGCCCCGGCTATCCGAGCACCGGAGCGGGGACGGGAAGGTCATCCAAGAGCGGTTCGGAGGACCACTCGCGGGGCGGGTCGGTCGCCAAGCCATCGGGCGGGTCGGGTGGCGCTCGGAGGCTGGGCGCTGGGGGGAGGATCCCGAGATGGTCGAGAATCTGTCGGACGATCGCCGGGTGCTCGACCTTGGCCGGGGACATCTCCAGGGCATTGGAGAACCAAGCGGTTGGATGCCAAATGGTGTGTGGCACCAGCTTTACGTCCAGATCGCAGGGCAGGGTCGGCTAGCGTCGTGGCTGACGGATCCAGCGATCCAGGAAAGCAGCGGGATCGAGGACGGTAACTCCATGGCGGTATCGGGCGGGGTAGTGGCGCGTGTTGCCGGTGATGAGGGCGTCGGCATGGGCGGCTACGGCCACTTCCAAAAAGGGCGCGTCGTCCGGGTCGGGCAGAGCGGACTTTAAGGGGAGGGCGACGACCACCTCACCCTCAGCCTCAGTCTGGTCGAGGAAGGCCCGAATCTGCTCGGAGGAGAAGGAGAATTTGGACCGCCTCAGTACTTCGCGGTATTCCGCAAGAATGCGTTCGTCGTACGCGACGCGGAGCACTCCTGTGGCCACCAGTCGGAGGATCGTCGCTGGCTTGCTATGAGGTCGGAGGAGGCCCGATACCACGACATTGGTGTCGAGGACGATTATCACCGGGCCCGGCTCCGCCGGACCGCCCTAATCTCGCCCTCAATTTCGGCATCTGACAACCGGTCCGTGCCAGCCGCGACGGATCCTCGTTGCATTTCCTCCACGGCCATCAGTGCACGGGCGCGGCGAACGGCTGCGATCGTCTTTTCAAAATCTTCCTCGTTGACCCGGGTGAGAAGGGCGATCGGCTTGCCGTTCGAGGTGAGAATTATCTCCTTGTCGCGATCAAGACGCTCCCAAACTAGACCGGGCTTCAAGCGAAAATCCCTCACGGCAACAAACTTCATAGATTCCTCCCGGCAGGCGGATCGGCTGCATTTGTTTACGGATCCTGCCACGAAATGTCTACAATAGGTTAGCCAAAAAGTCAACAGTGCTGAACCCTGGGCAGCAGTTTGACCGTCACCGAGCGTCACGGGTCCTCTCCGGCCCCTCTGCGCGTACAGACACGTACCGGGTTCTGCAAGGAGAGCAGGCTGCAGAGGCCGAGGCCGACACCTTATCTCTCGATGCCATCTGGGCGGTCGGACGCTCCTTGGTCCTTGGGCAATTATTGTCGCGGTTCGGGACCGGTGCTAAGATGAGACCCGGGATGAGCCATGTCCTGGCCGGCGTATCTTGAACTCCACCAGAGGGGAGAGCTGGAGCAGCGGGCCAAGGGGGCCGAGCGGCTGCTGGAGGCGTGCCGGGTCTGCCCGCGGGAGTGCCTGGCGCAGCGCCTTCAGGGGGAGACCGGCATCTGCGGCGTCGGCGATCAGGCGATGGTTGCCAGTTACGGGCCGCATTTTGGCGAGGAGCGACCCCTGGTCGGCTCCGGTGGTTCGGGGACGATTTTCCTGGCCCATTGCAACCTCTGCTGCGTTTTCTGCCAGAATTTCGAGATCAGCCAGCAAGATGGGGGGCGGATCGTCTCGGCCAGGGAGCTGGCCGGGATGATGCTCGACCTGCAAGGCATGGGCTGCCACAACATCAACTTCGTGACACCCACTCACCAGGTCCCGCAGATCCTCCAGGCTCTGCCCATCGCCGTGGACGGCGGCCTGCGGGTTCCCCTGGTGTACAACTGCGGCGGGTACGAGTCCCTGGAGACCCTTCGACTCCTGGACGGCGCCTTCGACATCTACATGCCGGACTTCAAGTACGCAGACGCCGGCGTCGCTAAGCGATATTCCAAGGTGGAGAGCTATCCGGAGGTCGCCAAGGCCGCATTCCGGGAGATGCACCGCCAGGTGGGAGATCTGACGATGGACGGTCGGGGGATCGCCCGCCGCGGCTTGCTGGTGCGTCACCTGGTTCTCCCCAACGACCTCGCAGGGACGGGCGAGATCGTACGGTTTCTGGCGGGTCTGTCGAAGGACACGTACGTGAACATCATGGACCAGTACAGGCCGTGCTACCGGGCGCACGAGTATCCATCCCTGACCCGGCGGCCGACACGGGAGGAGTTCGAGGAGGCCCTGCGACTGGCACGCGAAGCCGGCCTGCATCGCCTCGACGGGTACTGCTGACGCCGAATACCGGCGGCCATCAGCCGTCAGCCTCGGAATGCTATGAAAAACGTCGAGATCGCACGGCTGTTCAACGAGATCGCCGATTTCCTCGAGGTGAAGGACGAGAACCCGTTCCGGATTCGCGCGTACCGGCGAGCGGCGCAGGCCGTGGAGGGCTTGGCCGACGATATCGCGGCGATGGCCGAGCGGGGGGCGCTCCTGGAGGTTCCCGGCATCGGGAAGGACCTGGCGGCGAAGATCCAGGAGTACCTCGCCACTGGCGAGATCGAGTACCTGGCGGGCCTGCGGCGGGAGATTCCGGTCGGCGTGATCGAGCTGATGGGAATCCACGGGGTCGGCCCCAAGACTGCCAAGCTCCTGTACCAGCAGGTCGGCGTGGACTCGGTGGAGAAGCTGGAGGAGCTGGCGAAGGCACACAAGCTGGGGGGCCTGCCCGGGATCAAGGCCAAGACCGAGGAGAACATCCTGAAGGGGATCGCGGTCTGGCGCGGCGGGCGGGAACGCATGCCGCTGGGCACGGCCCTGGTCCTGGCCGAGGCGATCCTTGGGGAACTCCGACCGTTGAAGGAAGTTCACGAGATCGCCGCGGCCGGGAGCCTCCGCCGGATGAAGGAGACGGTGAAGGACATTGACATCCTCGTGACTTCCACGAAGCCGGCCCGGGTCATGGAGGTGTTCATCGGCCTCCCCAACGTGGCCGAGGTCCTGGCCCACGGCGAAACGAAATCGAGTGTCCGCCTCCGCGAGAACATCCAGGTGGACCTGCGAGTGGTGGAGCCGGATTGCTTCGGCGCGGCGCTGCAATACTTCACCGGGTCCAAGCAGCACAACATCCGCGTCCGGGAGCTGGCCCAGCGGAAGGAACTGAAGGTCAGCGAGTACGGGGTCTTCAACGAAAAGACGAACCAGCGGGTGGCGGGCCGCACCGAGGAAGAGGTCTACGGGGCGGTCGGCCTTCCCTTCATCCCGCCCGAGTTGCGCGAGGACGGCGGCGAGATCGAGGCTGCCCTGGAAGGCCGTCTCCCCACACTGGTGACGGTGGAGGACATCCGGGGCGATCTCCAGATGCACACGACCTGGAGCGACGGGAGCCATTCGCTGTCGGATCTCGCTGTCGGTGTGCGCGCCAAGGGCTACCAGTATATGGCGGTGACCGACCACTCCAAATCGACCACGGTGGCCGGCGGCATGAAGGAGGAGCAGGTGCTTCAGATGATCGCCGAGGTCCGGGCTCTCAACAAGAAGATGAAGGACTTTCGGATCCTGGCCGGCTGCGAGGTGGACATCAAGGGGGACGGGACCCTGGACTTTCCCGATGAGATCCTCCGCCAGCTCGACCTGGTCCTGGTGTCGGTTCACTCGCGCTTCAAGATGAGTCGGGAGGAGATGACGGCGCGCATCGTGCGGGCTGTCCAGCATCCCCTGGTGCACCTGCTCGGCCATCCCACCGGTCGCCTCATCGGGGAGCGGTCGGCCTACGAGGTGGACATGGAGGCGGTCCTGGCGGCGGCCCGGACGGCGGGAACGGCCGTGGAGATCAACGCCTCGCCCTCCCGCCTGGACCTCAATGATCTCCATGCGCGGCGGGCCAGGGAACTCGGCATCGCCATCGCAATCGATACCGATGCGCACACGATCGATCAGTTGGATTACATGCGCTTCGGCGTCTCCGTGGCGCGCCGGGGCTGGCTGACGCCCAGGGATGTTCTGAACGCCCTGCCGGAAAAACAATTGGTCTCCTGGCTGGAGCAGAAGCGGTCCCGCGGGTAGCGGGCCGGCAGAGCCAAAGCCAGGAGGTATCGTAAGCGATGCGGTAACGAAGATGGCACCCCTTATGATGGTCAAGCTCGGATGCTGTGGATTCCCCATGGCGAAGGCCGAGTACTCCCGCCGGTTCCCCGTCGTGGAGATCCAAGGGGTGGGAGCGAAGCCGGGGCGGAGCGGGAGTTGTCGCGTGATCCTCCCTTCCTTTGCCTCGTGGAGAGAGTGTTGTTGCTGCTTCTGGACTGCTCCTGCTGGTCCGCTGGAAGCCGCCCCAAATGCATCCTGGTGAGGTATAATGCCCGGCGTATGTCCCGCCACGGGGCGTGACAACGTCGCCATGAAATCATCCGGACCACATATCCTCCACGACGCCTTCCGCAAGGCGAACGCCGCGACGTTCCTCTTCAGCACGTCAGGGGCGTTCTTCCTCCTGCTCCCTGTCTATCTGCAACAGAACGGAAGCTCTCCTGCCCAGATCGGCCTTGTCGCCGGGCTCTTGCGAGCCAGTTCCCTGGTGGCGCGGCCACTGGCGGGCCGCCTCCTCGATCGGTTCGGTCGGCGGCCCGTCACTGCGGCCGGCGCCGGCTTGGCCATCGTTGGGGTTCTGTCATTGTTTGTTTTTCCGCGGGTGGGTATTCCTTTCCTGGTCATGCGGATCCTTCAAGGGATCGGAACCTCCCTGGTGGATTCCGGGCTTGGCGCCACGGTGGCCGACCTGAGCCCGCCTGCGGCCCGGGCCCGAGTGTTTTCCATCTACACCGCGTGGATGAATCTCGCCAGTGCCCTGATGCCAGGTGCGGGAGAGGCGATCGCGCGCCACGGCGGGTTCTTTTCCCTGTTCGGGGCGGCCGCGCTCGTGTTGACCGGCGGCCTCCTCATGGTCGAGCGGCTTCCGGAGACCGCACCGCCTCGTCAGGAACAGACGGAGCCCCTCCGAGGTCTGATCAAGGCCGCAGCCCCTCTCCTGCTCGGTGGAGTGGTGGTCGGCCTCGCCTACGGAGTGCTCAGCGTGTTTGTTCCGGTGGCCCGGATTGCGGCAGCGCCGGGGCGGGTGGGGATGTTCTTCTTTGCGTATTTCGTGGGGCTGATCGGCGTGCGGCTGGCTGGTGGTCTCGGCCTCGAGTGGGTGGCCCGTCCGAGGGTCTTACTCCCCGGCTACGGCCTGATGGCCGCCGGTCTGGCTGCCCTGCCGCTTGGGCATTCTTCGATCCTCTTGGTGAGTGTTGGCCTGATCTGCGGGGCCAGTCACGGGATCCTGATGCCGGTCATTTATGCCCTGCTGCTGTTTGGGGTCCCCCGCGACCGGCGCGGGTGGGCGGTGGCGCTCCTGGCGGCTGCCTTTGACCTCGGCAACGTCGTGGGCGTGGTGGGGCTCGGCCTGGCGGCGGAAGGTCTCGGATACCGAGGGGTCTTCGCCCTGGCGGCGGTTGCCGTGGCCGCGGGGGCAGTAACGGCCCACTGGTGGGGCCGTCGCTGAAGCCAAATCTTTCACCGCCGAGACGCCAAGGTCGCCAGGGATCGGGATGACCAATTCTTCCTGCGCGGGGACCCTGAACTCACGGCGCACGCTTTCCCAACAGGCTGTCCAGCGACGCCTCACCGCTTCCCAGTAGGATCAGGGCCACGTTCGCGGCGAGCAGCGTCAGGGCGAACTCGTACCCGTTGGGCAGGAAGAAGCCGGCCCGCAGGTGAACGGTGAGGATCGCCACCGCCATGTTGATCGCCAGTGGAATGGCCGCCCAGCGGGCGAAGAGGCCCAACAGGATGGCCAGTCCGCCCAGGAGCTCCACCAGCGTCACGACCACGGCGGCCAGCATGGGTGCCGGAATCCCCACTTGCCCGAGGAATCCAGCCACGCCACCGAATCCCCAGACGAAGAGCTTCTGGCCTCCATGCGCCAGAAACACGATCCCAACCACCACCCGCAGGACGGTGATCCCCCAGCCCTGCAGTTGCGTCAGCCCATTGGGATTCATCGCTGCTCCTTTCCTGGCTGCCCCTGGATATTCCGGGGTGCCTCGATGCGCCCTTCACCAGGGCCGATACGTCAAACGGCGCAATGGTCCTTACGGAAGGTCCAAGAAGATCAGTTCTGCGTCCTCTGCGGCCTTCAGGGTGAGCTCTGGCTCGTCAGCGATCCGCGCCTGATCGCCTGCGGCGAGCCGAATCCCGTTCACGGTCAGGACCCCTCCGATCACAAAGAGATACGCCTTGCGGGCGGCCCGACTCCTGTGGACCACCGCCTGGCCGGCGCGCAGGGCGGATACATAGATCGTCGCGTCTTGATCAATGGCCAGCGTCCCCGGGACATCGCCTGGGGAGACCACCGGCAGCAAGGTTCCGCTTCGGTCCGCGGACGTGAACTGCCGCTGCTCCCATCGGGGCGTCAGCCCCTTCGTCCGGGGGACGATCCAGAGCTGGAGAAGGTGGACGGGGTGGTCTTTCGAGTGGTTGTACTCGGAGTGGACGATGCCGGTCCCGGCAGACATCACCTGGACCTCTCCGGAACAGATCACACCCGTGTTCCCCTGATTGTCCCGGTGCTCCAGCTCCCCGTCCAGGATGTACGTGACGATTTCCATATCCCGGTGGGGGTGCATACCGAATCCCTGGCCTGGCTGAACCACATCGTCGTTGAAGACCCGCAAGGCCCCCCAGTTCGTGTTGGCGGGGTCATAGTAGGTGTCGAAAGAGAAATGCCAGTAGGTGGATAGCCACCCCATATCGGCGTGAAATCGGTCCTCGGACTTGATTACCTTGATCATGCTTGCCTCCTCGCCCCTGTCTCAGTTCCACCCGTGCCATTTACCGGAGGTGAACCGGGCCATCGAGCATGGTCGGTTTGAGGTCCCACGACTCCTCCCACACCCATCTTGGAAGGATGGAGTGCTGGGCCGTCTGGCCTTCATTGGGATGCACTTCCCCGGCGGCCGGCGTTGGGGCACCGGCATTCGCGTGGTTCGCGGTGCGCTCAACCAGCCCAACCGCGGCCGCCACCAGGCCCACCAGGGCGAGAACCCACCACGTGCGTTTCAGCCACTGGATGCCGGATAGGAATGTGTGCATCGAATCCATCACGTTGCAACGGTAGTCGTGGTAACGACTATTATTCGAAAAGCAAACTCAACTTGCCTTCTCCCGGGCCGACTCCAACAGGTCGACCATCGATCGCAGGCGTTGTTCCCCCAGGTGTCCCAGTTGCTTCACGTGGACCTCCTCGATCGGTTTATCCAGGTCCTTTAGGATGCGCAGTCCTTTCTCCGTGATGCGGGTCGTGATGACCCGCCGGTCCGCGCGGTCCCGGGTCCGCGTGACGAGGCCGCGCTCCTCCAGCCGGTCGAGCAGCCGGGTGACGTCCGGATCCTTCGTGAGCATCCGCTCTCCGATCTCCCGGCAGGCCAACCCATCGGGTCCGGCACCTCGAAGGATCCGGAGGACATTGTACTGGGTGGGGGAGAGGCCCACCGGCTTCAATGTGGCCGCCACTCCTTGCATCAAGGCATCGGCCGTCCGTTGGAGATTCACAAACGCCTCGTGCTCGATGCGGCGGAAGGGCTTCTGCTGTTTGATTTCCTTCTGGGTTCGTCCGCTCATGGGGCAAATATAGTCGTTACAACGACTGTTGTCAAGAGGAATTATGTCGCGCCGCTCCGCGAGGTTGCGCGCCCCACCGGCGCTGGGTCCGGGAGAGGAAAGGGCGCCCCGAGGGGCGTCCGGCAGATGCGCTATGGGAGGAATGTCAATCGAGTCAGCAAGTGAGGGATAGGTCACTCGCTATCGCCTCCCCTCGGGAACGGGATGTTCCTCACACCCCGGTCAGGTGGACTTACTGGAGGCTTCGGAAGAACGGGCCAAAGATCGTGCCGTCCGCTTGCGGCAGGTGGCAGGCGCCGCACGCCTGTTTGCCGAAGTCCTTCACCATCGCCTCTACGGCCGGTGCATCCTTGGCACGGGAGGCATCCCGGAGCTTCTCCGCCAGGGTCTGCAGGTTCCTTGCCGCGTTCTCGAACTCGGCCCGCTTCTGCCAGATGTCAGGCCGCGCCCGCGACTTCTCAGTGACTGATCCTGGCGGGAAAAGCACAGGGATATGTTGGGCATTCATGGCGATGGTTTCCGCGTTCACCGCGATGGCCTCGATATTGCCGACCTTCGTCTTGGCCTGGAGATCCGCCAGGCTTGCGCCGTTCAACTTCATGAGTCGCAAGCGGTCTGCCACCACGTCGCCCGAGCCCACCCTGGGAGCGGACTGCGCGGCGGCGAAGCCGACGACCACCAGGGCCGCCAGGCAGCCAACGACGACCACGATACGCACGTTCGAGTATCGCATCATATCACCTCTCCTGATTCTTGGGCCCCGGTGCGTCCTTCTTGCTTCTCGATTACCAGGGACCCGGCCAATCGAGAACTAACCTACTGCAGGACGAAAGTCAGATCGGTCTCGAGCTGGATGTCATTAGACAACTTCAAGAACAAGAGCTGCGGAATCTGCATCCCGTGATTGGTGAAGGAGGTGTTAAACTTCGCCCTGACGCGGACGTTGTCACTCGTGAAACCGAACCGCTTCTGCGATTCCAATTGCTCGGGTGTGAGTTTCACGTAGGTGATGCGGGCGTCCGCGATAATCTCAACAGGCCTCTGCTTGATCGTGAGGATCCCCTTCAGCCCCGCAGGCACTTCCTTGCCCGGCTCAAGCGTCCCGCCCATCTCGACTCCCTTCAACTCGAATACTGCGTAGCGGTTGGCTTCAATGTCGGTATCGAGATAATCCTTGGTCCGCATGTCCGCGTCGCGCTTCTCGATACCCGTCTTGAGAGTGGTGAGGTCAACCCTGATGGTTCCGGTGGCCGCTTGCGGCTTGGTTGGGTCACCCATCAGTGTCCCGCTGACAGCCGGTCCGGCGGTATTGCCGATGACGGTCTCCAGTGGTGCTTCAGTTTTGAACGTGGCGCGGGAGGGACTTGGCAACACTTTGAAGTTCATCTGCTGCGCAATGGCCGGTACCGGCGCGAGGGTTAGGGCGAGCACCGCTAGGGCGCCGGTCACGATACTGATGCCCATGTTCTCGTGTCGGTTCATTTCGCCTCCTTTGTTGGGTGTTGAGTGAAATGTCCATGGTATCCAATGGTCGCTATGGATACCATGCTGCCGTTCCGGCTGAGGGTTCCGGCCTCACTTCCCGATCTTGTTCCTGACCGGGGGGATACTCTTGAGATATCGGGCAATCGCGAGGCGGTCTGCATTGGTGAGGTCCTTATATCCGGCGGATGTCCCTTGGATGACCTCGCCCATCAGCCCCCCGGCGACATCCCCGTCGGGCTTGTTTCCCGAACCGAGAAAATCAGCGATCTCCTCCTCGGACCAGGTGAGCCCAGTAGCCTTGTCAGGCGTGATGTTTGGCACCGGGTCACCATCCGGTCCCTTGGGAGTGCCTGCGAGGAAGCGCGAATTGTCCGTGGCCTGCGTGACGCCCCGTGGCGTGTGGCACTCGCCGCAGTGACCAACGACCCGCAACAGATACTCGCCCCGGGCCAGACCGGACGTGGGCGCGGTCGGCGGCGGCGTCTCCTTCGCCGCGAAAGCGGCCAGCCAGGCCGGCAGGAAGACGCTTTCGAAGAGCGGCACCGTGATCTGCTTGGACCGGTTGGGGCGGTTTATCGGGGGCACGGTCCGAAGATAGGCCACGAGAGCCCGCAGATCCTCTTCTGCCATCCCGTTGAATACCGTGTAGGGGTGGACTGGGATGAGGCGCTCGCCATTGGGGCGGCGGCCCAGGCGGATGGCCGTGATGATCTGCTCGTCGGTCCAGCCACCGATCCCGGTCTGGCGGTCCGGCGTGATGTTGCTGGAGTAGACCGTTCCGAACGGCCCGTCATACCGGCGTCCGCCGGCGTTGAGCGGCCCTTTCGTCTCGGTGTGGCAGCCGCAGCCCCCGGCCGCGCCAAACACATATTTCCCCCGGGTCACGAGATCGGGCATTGGGGCTGCCGCCTCGGACGTCCCTCGCGAGAATGACAGGGTGAACCCGAGGAAAAGAAGGATCCCGCCGCCAAGGACGATTCGCAAGGGGGCCCGGATACACGTCTCGTGTCGCATGGCGTCCAGCATAGATAACGCTCCTGTGGCGGGATTGGTTCCAGGGCAAGACAAGATAACACGGCAAAGAGATTCCGCAAGTCCAGAGCGTCGGAAGGGCCTGTGAGGGCGGAGCGCAGAATTACCGGGGGCCCCTGCGATTCAAGGGACCCGCCCGACCGCAGGGATGCTGTTGCCTGATGTAGTGATTTCAAATCGGCACTTCTGGATGTAGAATTGGCAGGGTTTCACCTCGTGGTGGAGGCGCCGCCCGGGAGGTTCGTCCGTGCGCCGGCAGGGCGCCTGCCAGGGTATTCCGGGAGCTGGGAGCGTTGGATGGACACCCCGCCCGATGCAACCGATAACGGTATGAGGACGCGGACGCTGGCCCAGCGGATCAAGGCCCAGGGGACGGCCCTTGGCTTCGACCTGGTGGGAATCTCGCCGGTCCACCAACCCACCCATGGCGAATCCTTCGCTGAATGGCTCCGCCGCGACTACCACGGGGAGATGGAATACATGGCGCGGACGGCGGAGAAGCGGCTCCACCCGGGCGAGTTCCTGCCCTGGGCCAGGTCGGCCGTCTCGGTCGCGCTGAACTACAACACCTCCTACGGCCGGGAGGCGGAGGCAGAAGGGATCCGCGGGTGGGTCTCCCGGTACGCCTGGGGAGATGACTACCATGACGTGATGCACGCGAAGCTCACGCGGTTGCTGGAGTACGTGCGGGCGGAGGCAGGGAATGAGGTCCAGGGGCGCATTTTCGTGGATGCCGGACCGGTCCTGGACCGGGAGGCCGGAGCGCGGGCCGGGATCGGCTGGTACGGGAAGAACACGAACCTCCTGTCCATGCAGATCGGTTCGTTCTTCTTCCTGGGGGAGCTGTTCCTGAGCCTGGATCTGGAATGGGACCGGCCGATCCGGGACCGGTGTGGTCAGTGCCGGCTGTGCCTGGATGCCTGCCCGACCAACGCCTTCGTCGGCCCCTACGTTCTGGATGCCCGCAAGTGCATCTCGTATCTCACCATCGAGCTGAAGGGGGCCATCCCCCGCGAGCTGCGGCCACTCATGGGGAATCATATCTTCGGCTGCGACATCTGCCAGGACGTCTGCCCCTACAACACGAAGGTCAAGCCGACCAAGGAGCAGGCCTTCCATCCCCGCGAGGGGCTGCATGCGCCGGAACTCATCCCCCTCCTGTCGCTCAGCGAGACGGAATTCCAGGCGAAGTTCGCGGGGAGCCCCATCCTGCGGGCCAAGCGCCGAGGATTCCTGCGGAACGTCTGCGTGGCCCTGGGGAATCTGAAGCGACCCGAGGCGATGCCCGCGCTGGTCCGGACGCTCCGGAGTGATCCCGACCCGCTGGTCCGTGGGCACGCGGCCTGGGCCCTGGGGCAGATCCGCGCCCCCGAGGCAGAAGCCGCGCTCCGCGCCACCGGTTCCCGCGAAACCGATCCCACCGTCCTCAGCGAGATCGAATCCGCGATCACCACGCTCACCCACGGTTGACGCCTTCTATCGCCGGGTCTAGTATCCCCGGGATTGTGAACGAAGCAACGAGCGCAACCTTGTGAATCGCGGGCTGACCGGCCTCAGAGTATGCAGAGCCGCGGTTCGAGGTCGCGAGGCGGGGATTCCTCCGACGTGTCTGTCGTCCACGCGATGAGGGGCGGATCGTGAACTATCCGATCTGGGACCTGCCGATCCTGGGAGGCGGGGTGCTGATCGGCGCCATCGCCATCCTGCACGTCTTCGTCTCCCACTTTGCGGTGGGCGGCGGCCTGTTCCTCGTCCTGACGGAACGCAAGGCGTACCGGGACAACGATCCGGACCCCCTGGCCTACCTCCGGACCCACTCCACGTTCTTCATCCTGGTGGTGCTGGTGTTCGGCGCGGTGAGCGGGGTGGGGATCTGGTGGAGCATCGGGCTGGTCAGCCCGGCGGCCACCTCGACGCTGATCCACGTCTTCGTCTGGGTCTGGGCCATGGAATGGGTGGCGTTCTTCACCGAGATCGCCGCCGCCTTCGTGTACTACTACGGCTGGGACCGGTTGAGCCGCCGCGCGCATCTGACCGTCGGGTGGATCTACTTCGGGGCGGCGTGGCTCAGCCTGTTCCAGATCAACGGGATCCTGACCTTCATGCTGACGCCGGGCCGGTGGCTGGAGAGCCGCTCCCTGGCGGACGCGTTCTTCAATCCCACGATGTGGCCGTCGGCCGTGATCCGGACGGCGGTGGCGGTGGCGCTGGCTGGCCTGTACGCGCTGGTGACGTCCTCGGTGAACCCGTCCGAGGACCTGCGGCAGCGCCTGACCCGGTACGCGGCCAAATGGCTGCTCCTCGGCGCGGCCGTGATCCCGGCGGGGGGCCTCTGGTACATCGCCTCGCTGCCCCCGCTGGCGCGAGAGATCTCCATGGGCGCCGCGCCGGCGGTGACGATCTTCGCCGGGTTGACGATCCTCTTCTCGGGGCTCCTGGTCGGATTGATCTTCGTGTCGGCCTACCTGTACCCCCGCAGCTTCAACATCGGTCTGGCCCTGATCGCCGTGGTCATCGCCCTGATGACCACCGGGGTGACGGAGTGGGTCCGGGAGGCGGTGCGGAAGCCGTACATCATCTACGGGTACATGTGGTCCAACTCCATCCGGGTAACCGACGAGTGGACGTTGCAGGAGAGCGGCCTGCTGCCCCGGGCGAAGTGGGTCGCGGTCTCCGACGCAAGGGCGGGGAACCAACTGCGGGCCGGGGAGGAGATCTTCCAGCTTGCCTGCCAGAGCTGCCATACCGTTCATGGGTATAACGGGATCCGGATCATGGTGAAGGGATGGCCGCGCGCCCTGATCCGCTACAGCCTGGACCACCTGGACGAGCTGAAGGGCTTCATGCCGCCCTTCGTCGGAAGCAACGCGGAGCGTGAGGCCCTCACCGACTGGCTCTATGCCATCGGCCAGCCGGCCACGTCCTCCGCGGCGCAGCGTGTGTCAAGCCGGTTCCCGGTCCCGGCCCAGGTGTGGGCCCAGATCCAAGGGGAACTGCGTGGTGCGGAGGCCGTTCTCGAGAGGGGGAAGCCATGAGCGTGGCAGCGCTTCCAGGCCTTGCCTCTCCCCTGATCTTCTTGCAGACCGTCGTGGCAGCGATCCCGGATCCGGATCCTCTTCCACTGCCGGCGCCCACAGGGGTGTTCGTCTTTCTCCTGGTCCTCACCTTCCTCCTGCACCTGCTAGCCATGAATTTCGTGCTGGGCGGGAGCCTGATGATGGTGTTCGCATACGCCCGGGGGCGAAAGGCAGCCGAAGAGATCGCCCGACATCACCGGCGCCTGATCGAGATCCTGGCCCGGGCCTTTCCCGTGACCATCGCGTTCACCATCACGCTGGGCGTCGCTCCCCTCCTGTTCGTCCAAGTGCTGTACGGACAACTCTTCTTCAGTTCGTCTATCCTCATGGCGTGGCCCTGGTTGGCGGTGGTGGGACTCTTGCTGGTGGGCTACTACGCGGCCTACTGGCACGCTTATCGGCAGGTGGCGCTGGGGCAGGCGGCGGTCTGGGTGGCCCTGGGCGTCGCCGCCATCTTCCTGGTCATCGCATTCCTCTTCGTGAACAACTTCAGTCTCCTCCAGAACCCGGAGGTGTGGCGGCCCCTCTACCTGTCCGACCGGCGTGGGGTGCACCTGTACGCGATCTGGGATCCCGGGGTATTCCCGCGGTACCTGCACTTCTGGTTTGCGGCGCTGGCAATCACGGGCTTGGTCGTGGCCGCCATCGGGGTGCGCCAGCGAAGGCGGGAGCCGGAGTTCGCCCGCTGGGCCGTGGCGCATGGTGGGCGGTGGTTCATCGGGGCGACGGTGCTGCAGATGGCATCCGGCCTCTGGTTCCTATTCGGCCAGCCGGCGCGGGTCCGGGACGCGCTGCTCGGCGGGAATCCGCGAGACGCTCTCCTGCTGGCCGTCGCAGTCGGGTGTGCCGTCGTGGCCCTGGTGGTGCTCACTCCGCCCTCGCGGATCTCCACCGGGCGTCTGGCCGCTGGCTCCGCCGCCATCGCCGTCACGGTTGTCCTGATGGTCCTGCTGCGCCAGCGGGTCCGGACCCTGTGGCTGGAGCCCCACTTCCGTTACGAGCAGCTCCCGGTGGCTTCCCAGTGGGGCGCCATCGCGCTGTTCCTGGTGCTTTTTGTTGTGGGGATCAGCCTGGTAGGTTGGATGCTCTGGCAGTTCTTCCGGCACCCCGGCAAGGCTTCTGCAAAGACCTGACGAAGCCCTCCCGTGCCTGCGGAGCCATCCTTCGTTGCGCTGCAAGGCTGTGCCTTCCTGATAGCCCCAGCTTCCTTTCTGGCCGTCACGCCAGGCGCAGTGTCTGGCCTGGACACGCTCCGATCCGTCGGCGCATGGACATCGTGTGGTGATCGTGTGGTATAGTCCTCCTCACGAAGATGGCCGTCCGAAGCCAGAGGGGAGGGAAGGACCATGAAGACTGAACTCGGCGAGATGCGGGTGATAGACGCCCACGCGCATTTCTTCTCCTATCCGTTCTTCATGCAGTTCGTGGAGGCGCTCAAGCAGGACCTGCCGCGCGAAGACCCATATCGCGGGTTAGGAGAGCGATTGGGGTGGGAGTTGCCCACGCCGGACCACACGGCACTGGGCAAGCGCTGGGTCCAGGAGATGGACAAGCACGGGCTGGACCGGATGGTCCTGATCGCCAGTCTCCCGGGAGACGAGGGTTCCATCCTGGAGGCGGTGCGCGCGTTCCCGCAGCGGATCATCGGGTATTTCATGCTGGACCCGACCAAGCCCGACGCAGCGGAGCGGACCCGGAAAGCACTGGCGGACGGGTTGAGGGGTGTCTGCCTGTTCCCGGCGATGCACCACTTCCACGTGTGGGAGGAGCGGTGCTATCCGGTGTACGAGGCGGCGCAGGCTGCCCGGGCGATCGTCTTCACCCACTTCGGCATCCTGAAGATCGGTGTCCGGGACAAGCTGGGACTGCCGAGCCGGTTCGACATGCGTTTCTCGAACCCCATTGACCTGCACCGGGTGGCCAAGGAGTTCCCCAAAGCGACGTTCGTCATGCCGCATTTCGGCTGCGGCTTCCTGCGGGAGGCGCTGATCGTGGGGGATCAGTGTCCGAACGTCTGCGTGGACACCTCCAGCTCCAACGCCTGGGTGAACACCATGCCCACCCCGCTCACCCTGACGGATCTCTTCCGGGCGGCCCTGCGGGTGTTCGGGCCGGAGCGGATCCTGTTCGGTACCGACTCGACCTTCCTTCCGCGGGGGTGGCGACGGGACATCTTCGATGCCCAGGTGCAGGCCCTCAAGGCGCTGGAGGTGACGACCCAGCACGCGCGGCTGATCTTCGGCGGAAATCTGGCTCGCCTGCTGCAAGTGTGAGACGCGGACATCACTTATCCGCAGATTACGCAGATTGCGCAGATTTCTTGGAAATAACGGGAACCACGTAACCGCAGATTTCGCAGATTACGCAGATTTCTTGGAAGCAAAACGGCCCGATCCGTGGGTGAATCGGGCCGTTTTGCTTCAGAACGACGGATCTGTGAAGAATGTGCGGTATGCGCTGGAGGAGAGGACAGTCAGGCCATCTCGATCAGGAGATCATCGTCCTGGACCTTGACCGGATAGGTGAGGGCCCGGAGATCGGGATCCAACCCGCACTCCCCAGTCTTCAGGTGGAAGTCATAGCCGTGCCACGGGCAGATGATCCGCATCCCCTCGATCACCCCGTCGGCAAGCGGGCCACCCTCGTGCGGGCAGCCGGCCTCCAGCGCGTAATAGCGTCCCCCGACGGAGAAAAGGGCGATGCGCTGGCCGTCCACCTGAACCACCTTGGCCTGGCCGTCGGCCAGGTCACCCACCCTCCCCACTTTGACAAACTTCGCCATGCGTAGAGCCGTCGGGGGCGATCCGGTCACGCCACCTCGATGAGCAGGTCATTCCCCTCGGTCTTGACGACGTAGGTCGTGACCCGGAGATCGGCATCAATGGAGCACTCGCCCGTCTTCACGTTGAAGTCATAGCCATGCCACGGGCAGATGATCGTGTCGCCATCCACCTCGCCCTCGTGAAGCGGCCCCTCTTCATGCGGGCAGACGGCGCCCATGGCATAGTAGGTGCCATTCACATTGAAGAGCGCGATGTCTTGTCCATCCACCTGAACCAGTTTCCCCTGGCCGGGCGTGAGTTCGTTGATGTCACCGACCTTGACCAATCGCGCCATGTTCCATGAGCCTCCAACCGGGATCGGCACACCCATCTGCCCGTCGTGCGGGCGAGACGGTATCACAGGAGTTTGGCGAAGGCAACACCACAGAGCAGGGCAGGCCACGTAACGCGGGACGCATCGTAAGACCTGAACGACCGGGAGAAATCCTTCGGGGGGCCAGGCGGGGCACGAAAGCTCTACGTCGCCTTCTCAGTCCTGCAACAGGGACTCCAGGCGCTCTTTGGCCTGGCGCGCCGTCTCGATGTGGTGCCCGCAGATCTGCATGATCTCGTTCCGCAAGGTCGGTCGGAGGGTCATCATGAAGTTGATAAGGCCACCCAGCGCCTCGTCCAGGGCCTGGACGGCCGCCTGGACTTCCTCGCGTGCTTTGGCATCCATAACGCCTCCGGCGTGAGAACAAAAATAGGGGTGGTCGGCCCGGCCGGGTTGCTGGTCCGTTGGCGGGCCGCGACTACTTGGCGGCTCCGCGCGCCGCACCGATGACGCGCAGGAACTCGGCCTGCGCCTCGGCCTGGGTCTCCACGAGTAACTGGGGGGTTGCATCCTCGGGCATGGGGCTCCTCCCTCCGCCGGGTCACGTTGCCTCCGCAGAGGCGTTCGGGACCGGATTTTTCCGTGACAAGCCCAGGGTGCGAGGGTATATTTGCGCGCTTCGAGCGCGTCGGGGCGTATTCTACCACAGCGGCGGCGGCTGCACCGGCAGACAATTCAACCGGGCAGCGTTCCATCCCATGGGTTCAGATCTCGCCTGCTTCGGGAGACCTCCTGTGGCCGAGTTCATCGTCCGGACAAACAAGAAACAGGAGATGGTGGACATCACCGAGCGGGTCGCGGACCTGGTGAAACAATCCAGAGTCAGCGACGGCATCTGCCTGGTCTACGTCCCTCACGCCACGGCCGCCGTGGCCATCAACGAGAACGCCGACCCGAACGTGTGTGAGGACATCCTGGAGGCCCTCGCGAACCTGGTCCCCGAGGGCAGGTGGCGACACGATCGGATCGATAACAACGCCGCTGCCCACATCAAGGCGACACTCCTGGGTCCCAGCCAGGCCGTGCCGGTCCGGGGCGGTCGTCTTCGGCTCGGCACCTGGCAGAGCGTGATGCTGGTGGAGCTGAACGGTCCGCGGGAGCGAAGCGTGATCGTCGAGGTCCGATGACGGTACTGACGATGTCGGCGCCGATGCGTGAAGGGAAGATCCCATGACCGTCGTGCAGGCGATCACTCTGGGCCTCGTCCAGGGCATCACCGAGTTCCTGCCGATCAGCAGCATCGCCCATCTTCGGGTCGTTCCCGCACTCCTGGGATGGTCGGATCCGGGAGCCGCTTTCTCGGCGGTCATCCAGCTCGGCACCCTGGCGGCCGTCCTGGTCTATTTTGCCTCCGACATGCGGATCATGGCCCGGGCGGTCCTCCGGGGCCTGGCCGACGGCCGCCCATGGGCAAGTCAGGAGGCGCGGCTGGCCTGGTTTATCCTGCTTGGCACGCTCCCCATCGGGGTGTGCGGCGTGACGTTCAAGCGATACATCGTGGGAGAGCTGCGGTCCCTATACGTCATCGCGGGCAGCCTGATCGTCCTGGGGATTCTCCTCTGGGTCGCAGAAAAGAAGGCATCCTTTCGCCGCGAGGTGAAGGACATCGGCTGGATGGACAGCCAGCTCATCGGATTGGCCCAGGCGCTGGCGTTGATCCCCGGCTCTTCCCGGTCGGGGACGACCATGACCGCCGCCATGTTTCTGGGCCTCACGCGAGAAGGCGCGGCGCGCTTTTCTTTCCTCCTGGGGATTCCGGCCATCGGGGCGGCGGGACTGTTCGAACTCCGGGATCTCCTGAAGCATGGCCTGGGCAGCGCGGGCCTCACCAGCCTGATGATTGGCATTCCGACGTCTGCCCTCAGCGGGTATCTGGCGATTGATCTTCTGCTGCGCTATCTCCGGACCCGGACGACCTATGTCTTCGTGTGGTATCGGATCGGACTCGGTCTTCTGCTCCTGGGGCTCCTGACCGCCGGGGTCCTGCAACCGCTGGGGTGAAGCCCTCCTGGTACAAGGATACGCTTGTGACGTGTCGCAAAATTCTCTTGACGGGGATAGCGCGTGAAGTTACCATGCCGCCACACTAACGGGAGAAAGCCGGTCAACATGGACCTCTTGCAAACAGCCACATACAAGCGCAGCGTCGTCGTAGCCGTAGTACGCACCTGCCCTCGGGCGGGCGGCGTCTGATGCGACGACGCCGCTAGGCGATAGACGCCACGGGGGCAGTGAGCCCCCGTGGCGTTTTTGTTTTTCGAAGGGTCGCGGGGATTTTCAGACTCCGCGGCCCTTTGTTTTTGGCCGGCCAATCCACGGGGAACCGCCAATGAACGCCAATGAACGCCAAGAGTTCCGGGGGGGGCATTCCTTGGGTACGCCAAAGGGCTTGGGGGTTTCTTCCCTCCATTCGCGTCAATTTGCGTTCATTTGCGGTTAGCTTGTCGGAGGCTCCCATGACGAAGATCCTCCTGATCGGCGCGGGACAGGCGGGGACGAGCTTGCTGGAGATGTTCCAGCAGGATCACTCCATCGCCATCGTGGGCGTGGTGGATATCAATGAGGGAGCGCCGGGGGTTCTCCTGGCCCGACGGCTCCGGATCCCCACGGGGAGCGACTTCAAGGACTTCATCCGGAACCCGGAGATTGACCTGATCATCGAAGTGACGGGCAATCCCGAGGTGGACCGGATGCTCTGGCAGCTCAAGGCGGAACGGGCCGAGGTGATGGGCGGCCGCGGCGCAAAATTCCTCTGGGACCTCCTGGAGGAGCGGCGCCGGAAGCAGGAACTGGAAGGCCAGTACAAGCTGGCCCTCCGGGAGCTGCGGTCCCTCTCCGACACGGAGTTCATCATCGGCGGGACGCCCGGGATGAAAGAGATCGGGGTCCTGATCACGAAGGTCGCGCCCACCCCGACCACGGTCCTTCTCCGCGGGGAGAGTGGCACCGGAAAGGAAGTCGTGGCCCGCGCCATCCATCATCACAGCCACCTGCGGGAAAAGCCCCTCGTCACGGTGAACTGCACGGCGCTGTCACCCACCCTGATGGAGAGCGAACTGTTCGGCCACCGGAAGGGCGCATTCACCGGCGCCATCAAGGACAAGATCGGCCTGTTCGAGAAGGGCGCCGGGGGGACGATCTTCCTCGACGAGATCGGGGACATGAGCCTGGAGATGCAGGCCAAGTTGCTGCGGGTCCTCCAGACGGGCGAGATCAAGCCGGTGGGGGACGCGACCACCCGGCAGGTGCAACTCCGCATCATCGCGGCCACGAATCGGGACTTGGAGGCGGCCATCCGGCGCGGTGAGTTTCGCGCGGACCTGTTCTACCGGTTCAACACGTTCACCATCACCCTGCCCCCCCTGCGGGAGCGGGCCGAGGACATCCCCATCCTGGCGGCACATTTCCTCCGCAAAGCCGAGGCCAAGGTGAACAAGAAGGTGGAGCGCGTCTCGCCCGAGGCGATCCAGTGCCTGGAGCGCTACTCCTGGCCGGGGAACCTCCGCGAGCTGGAGAATACCATCGAGCGCGGGGTCGTCCTCGCGCCGAGCGGCCAGATCGAGGTGGAGCACCTCCCGCTGCACATCCAGAGCGCCGGGCTGAAGGTGGATCACGCGGACGGCTTCTCCCGCGCCAAGGCGCGAATGATTGACGCCTTCGAGCGGGATGCCCTCTGCCGCTACCTGGGGCAAGCGGCCGGCAACATCTCCCAGGCTGCGGCCCTGGCGCGGATGACGCGACGGACATTTCACCGGCTGATCCTGAAGCATCGAATCTCTCCGCGGACCTTTCGAGGGAAGTCGGTGTGACAGCGATTTCTCATGTGGATGTGACACGTGCATCACAGTTGCTCCTGTCGCCTGGAACGCAGCACGGACTGGATCATTCGGTGCGGCTTCACTTCGGGAGTCGCGAGATCCTGTGACAATGCTGTCACAGCGTATTCATGAAAGGTCGCGGGTGAGGAGGAGGGGCCGGAAATATGTGAGCAATCGGAAGGCCTTGGAAATGCTGAGACCAACGTCACTGGTGCAACCCTGTGCGACCCTGATTGTCTGGTGTGGAACGCGGCTTGCGATATAACAGTCGGGAAATCGAACGGAGGAAAAGTCAATGAAGCTCCCAACGGTTGATCAGCTTCGCGGGCGGAAACTCACCCTGGGGATGTCCGGGGTCACCGTCCGCTGTCACTGCGGCTTCGTGATCCGGTATCAGAATGAAAACCTGGGCTGCATCGAATGTGGCGAATCCTGCTGCCCCGCCTGTGCCTTCACGAGCGAGGGGGCCGTCTACTGCGCGACCTGCGCCCGAGAGGTGTACGGGCTCGCCTCCCGGGTGAACACGGACGCGGGTTGGGGCCTGACCTACTCTGTGGCGGGATAGTGGGAGCGGGCGGAGCGGTCCGCGCGACCCACGAAGGAGAGACACATGCGAACGGAACGGGGCCGGGATTCCATCACCCCACGGACGTGCCAGGATTGCGCCGGGATCGGCCGCGCCTGGATCGAGGGACTGCTTCAGGATTGTCCCGAGTGCGGGGGCTCCGGCTGGGAGAGCCCGGTCGCGATCCCGTCCCGCCTGGGATTGACGGTGGCTTTTCCCGGGCGTGGGAAGCGACGGATCGCCCGCGAGGGTCGAGCATGAACCTCGCATCGGATCGCCCCCACGAGAGCCGGCTCCTGGACGGGGCCGGGGCCGATGGACAGGGTGCCCGCCTGGTGGCCCGGACGCTCTTCCGGGAAATGCAGCGCTCGGGTTTCACCCATGGTCAGGTGCTGGCAGTGGCCGACGAACTGCTGGGATGCCTGTGTGCCACGGTCCGGGGTCGCGAGGCGGCCGGAGCGCCGCCGAATTCCCGGGGATCCGAGCAAACTCGAAAGTGACGCGTCCCTGTACTCAGCAAGGATGAGGCGTATAGCCGGTCGCTCGTAACCCGCAGGTCACGTCCGGAGGCCAGGCCATGTGTGCTCGCGCGCTGTATGAGTTGGGGGAGATCCCGGAGCTGGGCGTGGTACCCGAGAAGATGCATGCCTGGGTCATCCGCAAGGACCGGCACGGCCTTCCGCTGGATTCGTTCCGGCGCGAGGTCGTGGACGTCCCCGAGATTGGCGCGGACGAGGTATTGGTGATGGTGATGGCCTCGGGGGTGAACTACAACGGAGCCTGGGCGGCGCTCGGACAGCCCCTGTCCCCATGCGACATCCATGGGCGCGACTACCACATCGCCGGAAGCGACGCATCGGGCGTGGTCTGGCAGGTGGGGAGTTCCGTCCGGCGATGGAAGGTGGGCGACGAGGTGGTCGTCCACTGCAACCACTCCTGCGGCCAGTGCCACAACTGCAACGGCGGCGACCCGATGCTCTGCCGGGAGCAGAAGATCTGGGGCTATGAGACCCCGGACGGCGCCTTCGCCCAGTTCACCCGCGTCCAGGCGCAGCAGCTCGTCCCGAAACCCACGAACCTCACCTGGGAGCAGGCGGGCTGTTACATGCTGACCCTGGCCACGGCGTTCCGGATGCTCTACGGGCATCCGCCTCACACCCTGCAGCCGGCCATGAACGTCCTGGTGTGGGGTGGGGCGGGTGGCTTGGGCTCCATGGCCATCCAGCTCATCCGGGCGGCGGGCGCCAATGCCATCGCCGTGGTCTCTTCGGAGGACCGAGGGAAGTGGTGCCTGGAGATCGGCGCCAAGGCTTACATCAATCGCACCGAGTTCGACTGTTGGGGACCGCTCCCCTCCACGAGAGACCGTGTGGCCTACCAGGCGTACCTCAAGGAGGTCCAGCGGTTCGGACGGGCCATCTGGCAGATCACGGGGAAAGGGGTGGACCCCGACATGGTCTTCGAGCATCCCGGAGAGCAGACCTTCCCCGTCAGCGCCTACGTCTGCCGCCGCGGGGGCATGATCGTGTTCTGTGCCGGGACGACGGGATTCAACCTGAGCTTCGACGCCTCCTACGTCTGGATGCGGCAGAAGCGGATCCAGGGCAGCCACTTCGCCACGCTGATGCAGGCGGATGCCGCCAATCACTCGGTCATGGACGGGCGCGTGCTGCCGTGCATGTCCCAGGTCTTTGACTTCGACGGCATCCCCGCGGCGCACGATCTGATGTGGCGGAACGCGCACCCGCCAGGGAACATGGCGCTTGTGGTGAACGCGCCGACGCAAGGATTGCACAACCTGGAAGAGACACGGGCGCTTGCCGTGACCGCCCGGGGCGGGTGAGCCGGAGCAGATTCGCGGACTCCGGAGGGGGAGGGGAGCCATGGCAGTTGCAGCCGGAATCGTCGGGACCGGGTCATATCTTCCCGAACATGTGATGACCAACCACGACCTTGCCCGGATGGTCGAGACGAGCGACGAGTGGATCCGGAGCCGCATCGGGATCCGGGAGCGGCGGATCGTGGCCAAGGACGAGGCCACGTCGGATCTCGGCGCCCGGGCCGCCCGGCGGGCCCTGGAGGCAGCCGGGATCGCCGCCGGAGAGGTGGACCTCCTGATGCTGGCGATGTCCTCTCCGGACAGCATCCAGCCGCCCACGGCCTGCCACGTGCAACGGGAGATCGGCGCCTGGCGGGCCGCCGTGGTGGACGTGAACGCCGTGTGCACCGGCTTCGTGTACGGGCTCTCCATGGCGTCCGACATGATGCGGGGGAATCCCGCGTACCGGACCGCCCTGGTCGTCGGTGCGGAGGCCTACTCGCGCATTCTGAACTGGGAGGACCGGACGACTTGTGTTATCTTCGGCGACGGGGCGGGCGCCGCGGTCCTGCGGCCGGTGGACGCGGGGTTCGGGGTGTTGTCCTCGTACCTCCGGGCGGACGGGTCGAAACACGAGACCATCTGCGTTCCAGGGGGCGGCTCCCGGCTGCCGGCCTCGCCCGAGGTCCTGGCCAAGCGGTTGGACAAGTTCCACATGAACGGCCGGGAGGTCTGGGACTTCGTGATCGAGGCCTTCCCCCAGGCGGTTCGCGAGGCGGTGCGGGCGGCCGGCCTCAGCCTGGAAGATGTGGACCTCCTGATCTCGCACCAGGCCAACGGCCTCCTGATTCAGGCCTGCATGGAGCGCCTGGGCCTGCCCATGGACCGGACGTACCTGACGGTGGATCGCTACGGCAACACCTCGGCCGCCTCGGTGCCCATCACGCTGGACGAGGCGGCCCGGGCCGGGCGCCTCCGCCGCGGCGATGTGGTGGTCCTGGTCGCGTTCGGCGGGGGACTCACCTGGGGGGCCACGGTCTTGCGCTGGTCCGGGACGCCCGCGGATGGCATCGGACTGGAGGCGGCGGCGCCTGCGGCTGCATCTGCCGCGGGAGCTACCGTAAAGGCGTAAGGCGTAGGCGGGGCGCGCCGAATTTCGAATATCGAATTTCGAATGACGAAGTAGGGAACGGAGACCAGAGGGAGATGCTCACGCCGGAACATGAGGCCATCCGAAAAGCGGTGCGCGAGTTCGCCGAGCAGGAGGTGGCCCCCATCGCGGATCGCCACGATCGGGAGAACCGGGAGATCCCGACCGACATCCTCAAGCGGATGGCCGAGCTGGGCTACTTCGGCCTCACGATCCCGGAGGCCTACGGGGGCCTGGGCCTGGACTACGCCAGCATGGCCATCGTCGCCGAGGAGCTGTCGCGGGCGTGGCTGAGCGTCGGCTCGGTGATGACCCGGAACCTGATCACCGGGACGCTCCTCTTGGCGCACGGGACGGAGGAGCAGAAGCAACGCTTCCTGCCGGGGATCGCCGGCGGCGACCTGCTCACGGCCGCGGCGTTCACGGAGCCGGATGCGGGCTCCGACACCGCCGCCATCAGCACGCGCGCGGTACGGCACGCCGACGAGTATCTCGTGACGGGCGCCAAGACCTGGTGCACCCTCGCCAACCGCGCCCACATTCTGACCACCCTCGTCCGTACCGATCCCGACCCTGCAAAACGCCACAAGGGCCTCAGTATCCTCTTGATCCAGAAAGAGCCAGGGGACGGCTTTGACCCACCGGCCATCGCGGGAGAGCCCATCCCCACCATCGGCTACCATGGGATGAAATCCTTCAGCCTGAGCTTCGACCGCTGCCCGGTCCCGGCGAAGAATCTGATCGGTGAGACGGAGAACCAGGGGTTCTACCAGCTCATGGCGACGTACGAGTCCGCCCGGATCCAGACGGCCGCTCGGGCGGTGGGGGTGGCCCAGGCGGCCTACGAGGCGGCCCTGACCTACGCCAAGCAGCGGGTCCAGTTCGGCCAGACCATCAGCAACTTCCAGGCGATCCGGCACAAGCTGGCCGACATGGCGACGGAGATCGAGGCGGCGCGCCAGCTCACGTATTACGCCTGCGCCATGAAGGATTCGGGGAGGCGCTGCGATCTGGAGGCGGGGATGGCCAAGGTGTTCGCCGCCGAGATGGCGGAGCGGGTGACCTCCGAGGCCATGCAGGTCCACGGCGGCTACGGGTATTCCCTGGAATACCCCGTCCAGCGCTACTGGCGGGACGCGCGGGTGTTCCGGATCTTCGAGGGGACGTCGGAGATCCAGCGCGAGGTCATCGCCAAGCGCATTCTGGAAGGCTAACTGCTCGGCGAAACGCCGAGCCAATGGAAAACCGACAACGGACAACTGACAACGGATCACCCGCCTCCGGGATCCGGGTTGGCCGGTTGTCGGTTGTCAGTTTGAGATTTGAAATTGCTCCGATCGCATGAGTGAGCCGGACGCAGTACGGAAGAGGTGGGAGGAAGGGACGCTCGGCCCCGTGTTGAAGAAGACGGGGGAGCGGCAGGCGGAGTTTCGCACCCGCTCGGGCATCCCGGTGGAGCGGGTGTACCTGCCGGCAAGCGAAGAGTCGGCCTTCGCGGAACGCGTTGGGTTCCCGGGCGAGTATCCGTACACCCGGGGAATCCACCCCACGATGTACCGGGGGCAGCTCTGGACGATCCGCCAGTACGCCGGGGCGGGGACGGCGGAGGAATCCAACCTGCGCTTCCGGTTCCTCCTCGACCAGGGCCAGACGGGGCTCAGCGTGGCCTTCGATCTGCCCACGCAGCTCGGCCTGGATTCGGATGACCCGGAGGCTGCAGGGGAGGTGGGGCAGGTCGGCGTCGCCATTGATTCCCTCCGCGATATGGAGTCGCTGTTCGAGGGCATCCCCCTCGATCGGGTCACCACCTCCATGACGATCAATGCGCCGGCGGCCATCCTGGTGGCCATGTATGTCGCGGTCGGGGAACGCCAGGGGCTTCCGCCGGCCGCGCTGGCCAGCACGGTCCAGAACGACATCCTGAAGGAGTACGTGGCGCGGGGGACCTACATCTTCCCGCCCCACCCCTCGCTCCGCCTGGCCGCCGACCTGATCGCGTACTGCGTCGAGCAGTTGCCGAAGTTCAACCCGATCAGCATCAGCGGCTACCACATGCGGGAGGCGGGGGCCACGGCGATCCAGGAGATCGCCTTCACCTTCGCCAACGCGGCCGCCTACATCCGCGAGGTCGCGGCCCGCGGCATTCCGGTGGATCGCTTCGCCCCCCGGATCTCCTGGATCTTCAACACCCACAGCGACTTCTTCGAAGAGGTGGCGAAATACCGCGCCCTGCGCCGCCTCTGGGCGCGGCTCATGCGCGAGCGGTTCGGTGCGACGGAGCCCCGCTCCTGGATGCTCAGGACCCACACCCAGACGGGGGGGTCCACCCTCACGGCCCAGCAGCCGGAGAACAACATCGTCCGCGCCACACTCCAGGCACTGGCGGCCGTCCTGGGTGGTGTCCAGTCGCTGGCGCTGTCCTGTTACGACGAGGCGCTGGCACTTCCCACCGAGGCGGCCCAACGCCTGGCGGTCCGCACCCAGCAGATCCTCGCCCACGAGAGTGGGGTGACCGAGACGGTGGACCCCCTGGCGGGGTCCTACTTTGTCGAGGCGCTGACGGACGAGCTGGAACGCCGGGCGGAGGCGCTGCTCACCGAGGTCGAGGCGCTGGGGGGCGCGGTCGTCGCTATCGAACGCGGCCTCATGCAGAAGGCGATCCAGGAAGAGGCCTATCGCTTCCAGCAGGAGGTCGAGGCGGGCCGGCGCATCGTGGTGGGGATCAATGCCTTCACCGACGAGACTGCCCCGCCTCCGCCTCCCCTGTTTCGGGTCAATGCCGCAGTGGCCGATCGACTGCAGACCCGTCTCGCCGCCCTGCGGCGCGAGCGGGACGCGAGTGCCGTCACCCGAGGCCTGGCAGATCTTCGCGAGATGGCCCGGGGCGACGGCAATCTCTTGCCTCCGATCCTGACTGCCGTCAAGGCCTACGCCACCGTGGGAGAGATCTGCGGCGTCCTGCGCGAGGTCTTCGGCACCTACCGCGCTCTCGACGGCCTCTAGGTGGTGCACGGCCTCAATTGAAAACCGACAACTGACAACCGACGACCGGCCATTGTTCTGTTTCAGTTGATCGGCTGTCGGTTGTCGGTTTCTCATTTGAAATTCCGCGGTTTTCGATACACCTCACCGGACGTCGAAGGAGAGCCACGGCATGCCCCAGCCCACCGTCGAAGGAACCGCGGTTCTGGCGAAGCGGGAGCACCCCCGCATCCAGCATGTCTTCCCCGCGGACAACTGGTATTTCTGGTTGAAAGCGGCCGAAGACAAGCCGGACGAGATCATCGCCGACCTGGAGGACGCGGTCGCTACCCCGCGCAAGGAACTGGCCCGGGACATCTTCATTGCCGTCCTGAAACTGTTCCAGGGGGATTCGCCAAGCGAGACAGAGATGGCGGCCCTTCGCCAGGCCAACTCTCCCGTGGGGAGGGGGCCGCATCTACCCGTTTTCATCGCCAAGCTGAAGGCGGTCAAGAGCCTGCCCCTGACGGCGGTGGAACAAGCGGTGCTCCAGGAAGCGGAGGAGTCGCCCGACAAGAAGCTCCAGGCGCTGCTGGCCCAGGTCGGGCGATGTCATTCTCTGGAAGGGATCATCGTCACCCTCCGCATCAACAACCTGCACACGAAGTGGTCCGCCGGGGATCTCTTCCACGTGGTGCGGGCGGTGGGAGACCGGCTCGACCGGATCTTGCTCCCCAAGGTGGAGGGGCCCGAGGACATGATCCTGCTGCACCGGATCCTCACGACTATCGAGGCGGAGAAGGGATGGGCACCCGACGGCATCAAGACCCAGGCCCTGATCGAACTGCCCAGCGCCGTGCGCCAGTTGGATGCCATCTCCCGGTCCACCTCCCGGCTGGTGTCGAACATCTTCGGCCTGGTGGACTGGACGGCGGCCACGGGCGGCCGGGACCAGGATCACCAGGGGAGCTACCCGCTCTACGCCAGGTGCAGGACCATCGAGGCCTCGGCCGTGGTCGGTCTGGAGTCCATTGACGGGATCACGCCCAGCCTGCAGCGCCACCGGACGTTCGTGGATGCGGGCAAGGCGGCTCGCCTCGGCTTCACGGCCAAGTGGAGCGTGAATCCAAACAACCTGGCCGGTCTCCAGGACTACCTGGAGGGTCGCCGGCCCAACCATCGTGATCCTCGGGGGAAACCGACGCCCATTGCGCCAGGAGTCTTCGCTGAGGTTGGATCTCGGGCCGCATCTGCCCCCGCGCATCCACCCTTTCCGCTGGAGGAGCTGGAGAGGTACGCGCGGGACAAGCGGCCGCTCTTGCCCCCCCGGGTCCTCGAGCTGAGAGATGCCATCGTCCGCCGGTCTGTCGTGCCCGTCAGCGCCGCGCGGCCGTCCGAGGTGACCGCGGCACTGGCCTCGAGCGCCGATGAGGTAATGGTGGACCTGTCGCCCGTCAGCCATCGCGAGACGGGCGCGGACCGAAGGGCGCTCCTGGAACACCTGGGTGCCATGCCGGCGGGGAAGACACTGCTCTCCCTCCAGGCGGATCCCGAGGATCCCATGTCCTGGGAAGCCTTTGAGGGGGTCGTGGCGGCGCTGGGCTCCCGCGTGGGTGCCTGCGTGCTTCCGGACGTCAAATCGTCGGCGGCGGTGCGGAGGCTGGACGCGCGCCTGACGGAAGTAGAATCCCGCCTGGGACTTTCCCTCGGCCACATCCGGATCGAGGCGCGCATCCAGACGGAGGATGCGCTGGAACAAGCGTACGACCTGGCCACGGCCAGCCGCCGGGTGTCCGCGCTCATCTTCGACATTCCCGTCGCCGATCTGTTCCGGCAGGGACGTCTCGTCGTGACCCGCAAGACCCGATCCATCCGCAAGGCGGAGTATCTGCTGAAGGGTCAACTGATCGTGGCCACGTCCGAGGCGGGGGTAGACGCGGTGGACAGCCTCACGCGGCCGGGGAGTCGGCTGTCCCGCGAGGCCTTGGACGCGGCCAACATCGGCTTTGCAGGCAAGCTGGCCCGCCCCGACGAGGTGGATGAGATCAACGGACGCCTGCTTCCCCCCCGGTCATTCATCCAGGATCTCGCCCCGGTCCTCCAGGCCGTTACGCCCGAGACCGTGCGGGAGGCCTTGAGCCCGGAGGCCATCCACGCCCGACTGCTCACCCGCTACCCGGCCGAGTGGGTGGAGCCATTCGTCCGGACCTGCAAACAGTTGGCCGAACCCTACTGGCGCGGCGCCAGGAAGATCGAAGAGTTTCCGGCCGCCCTGCGTGCCGAGCTGTTGCGGCGCTGGTATCCCGCCTCCATCGAGCGAGCCCTGGAACCCTTCGAGCTCTTCGCGGTGGCGGATCAGGAACGGGGGCTGGGCGCGGTGGCCTACACCGACCCCTGGCGGGCCAACGCCATCGAACTGGTGGACGCCGCGACGGCCCGCGTCTACGAACACATCCTCCGGACGGCCTGGAAGGCCGGCTTGCTGACCCCGGACGAGGAGCGGCGGTACCATCAGGCCTTCGACCGGTTGCGCACGGCCCTCCTGGTGAAGGAGGCGGCGGGCTTCACCCCGGGGATGCGCCTCCTCGGCTATGCCGTCACGATGAGCGACTGGATGGTGAAGCTCTTTGCACAGGCCTCGGGCGACCGGAATCTGTACCACCTGGACGCGGAGTTCGTCGCCCAGGAATATGCTCGGGGCACGATCAAGTTCGACGCTCCCATCGCCCACGGGATCTTGACCCTCCTGGTCAGCCTGGTGGGTCTCCATCGCGTGGCGAACGGGTGCCGCATTCACAGTGTTGAGGATGTCCGGTATCGAGCGCCGGTCCGGCTCGGCGATGCGGTGACCCCCATCTTCTCCGTGGTGGACCTCGAAGATGGCTGGATCAAGTTGCGAGTGGAAGCGCTGCGGCAGGATGGGCAGGTCGCCATGGAGGGTTCAGTGGTGGTCTTGCCCGGCGAGGCGTCACCCTCGGTGGACGCTGACGCGATAGGACCCGACCCGGGGCGGGTGCGAGCCGCCCGGGAACGATGCGCGAGCGTGACCGCCTTTCCCCGGGACAAGGAGGCACCTGTCTTTGACCAGGGCCGCGGCGTACCCCGGGACTTCCAGGCCCGGATTTCTCCGGAGATCGCCGACGGGTACTGGACCCTCGTCGGGTCCACCAGCCCGGCGCTCTGGAACCTGGCCGTCTGCCTCGGCATGATCGCCCACACCTCGGCACATTTCGCCTCGCCGGGGTGGATCCTGCTCTCCACGAAATTGGAGGCGCCGCGGGAGTCCATCCGGGAAGGCGACACCCTCACCTCCAGCGCCCGGCTCGAGATCACCCGGCTGACCCGGGAGGAAAAGCGCCCCATCGCCCGTATCGTCATGGCGGTCCGCAATCAGCACAACCGCTCGGTGTTCCGAGGCGAGGTGACCAAGATGGGCGATCCCGGCCTCTGCCGCCCGGCGCCGTAGTGTGGTTCCCCCCCAATTCCTCTGCGATTCCGTTCACCCTGAGCCTGTCGAAGGGTGCACCGGTCATCGTTCGACAACCTCACCATCCCGGATCACGCCTCGCCACCACCCCTCTTGACGTCCCGGCCCTGTCCCGTTGCGTTCAGAACTCTCAGTCTCCAGCCCGAGCGGGGTGCGCCCCCAGAAGTCGCAACCGAACCGTGCACCTGCGGATTCCGTCCTTGGCAGAATGCCCTTGACGTGGTGGATGGGCTCCACATACGATGCGGGCGCTGGAAGAGGTTCAGGTCATGGCAAATTGTAGTTAGACGCACATAGTGGGCTTCGAGAGGCGAGAATGTGGTTGTTAAAAGGTCCAATCCTGGTGCTGACACTTGTGGTCTGGTCTGTCGTTGGTCTCGTTTTCTGGATACCACTTCTCGCACGCTCCACGGCCGCCTTTTCGGCAGGAATACTCCTGGCCGCCTTAGCACGGCGCGATGCGCGCGCGTACGGTCGGCAGTTGGAGGCAGCGATTGCGTTCTATCCCGACGGATTCAGAAAGACCATAGACGCGCTCACGGGCGAGTCTATGGAAGATCGGGAGGCGGGCGACCTTTCCGTGCCCATAGGGCGCTTTATTGGAGAATCTCTATGGGCGGCCCTGTTCTGGTTGGGAGTTCTCTTCGCCCTGGAAAACTTGGGACTGGGACCTGGGCTTCTCCACGAGGCTGTAGGCCAACTGAGGTCGCGGTTAGGCGTCTAACCCGCCGCTGCACCCGCCAGGCGGCGCCCGGGTGGCCGGTTCGGCTTCGTTCTTGGACGTCGGCGCCGGCTGCGGGTGAGCGGCAGTGCGTTAGACGCACAAGCACATGATCACAGCACCCGACTTTATCAGCAGACTTGAGGCCAAGGTTGCGGAGCAACTGAAAGCCCAGCGGGTCGGCTATCTCCTCGGGGCCGGTTCTTCATACTTGGACAATGCGGGATACCCGCTTGCTCTCGAGCTCTGGGACCTCATCAAGGATCGCATCACTGACACCCAGAAGCGGAGCGACATTCAAGCCAAACTCGACGATGGAGCCAGGGGTATCGAGCATGCGCTTGACCTGCTCGATGACGGTGGGGCACTAGACACACCGTATCGGCATCTGGTGACGGCGGCAGTTGCGGAGTTGTTCCTCCCGAAGAGCCCGGCTCTTGACTTGCACGTTGAGTTCGTGCTTCGGCTATCCCAACGCGCGGATCCGTGCGTAAAGGTGTTCACCCTTAACTACGACCCGCTGATCGAAAGGGCGGCGGAGCGCGCCCGAGTTCGCTTGGTTGACGGCTTCATTGGGCACGAGCACGCCTACTTCAATTCGGCGGTCTTCTCAGAAACATTCCTGCAGCCCCGCGGCCCAAGGGCCAAGCCAACCCTCCATCCTGCTGGTCTACCGATCCACCTTTACAAGATGCACGGCTCGTTGGGCTGGTACGAATGCCCCACCCACGGGGTTCGGCGTTGTGCGTTCGGGGTTGCACCACCCGTGCACGCGAAGCGGCTGATGGTCCCGCCCCAACGGCGAAAAGCGACAGACACGATGTACCCGCCGTATGCGACACTCTGGTCGACCTTTCGCGGGTGCATGAGCCAGGACGCCAAGCCACTTCACCGGTTGGCCTGCTTGGGATACGGCTTCGCCGACGAGCCCGTCAACGACGTCATTGAGGCCGGAATGGCGCGGGTGGATTTCACTTTGCTCGTCCTGACGAAGGCGCTGTCCGACACTGCCTGGAACCGCTGGAGCGTCAAGACGAACGCGGTTGTGGTGACGGAGACGCGGTGCTCGCTGAAAGGGACGGTCGGACCTGGCCATACCGACCTTTGGCGCTTTGAGCGGCTCTGCAAGGAGGTCTGACCGATGCCCGGCACCTCCAACACCGTGATCGGCCACGTCGTCGATGTCCAAGGAAACCTCCTCATGGCGACCTTGGTCGAGGACGAACAGGGGCACACGCCGACCGTTACCATCGGCGACGAGGACGTGTTGGTCGGGCAGCTTGGCTCGTACGTCGCGATCAGGCAGAACGAGGTTCACCTCATCGCCATCGTGACTCGCATGACCGAACAGGAAGCGCTCGCCGCAGCGACCATCGAGACGCCAGGCGACGATGCCGCGAGATTGCCCTTCGCGAAGAGAATCGCCCGACTGACGCCCGTCGGGTCGATCCTCGCAGACGGCCAGTTCGAGCGCGGCGTTGCGCGGTACCCGACCACAGGGGCGGAAGTTCACGCGATCGGCTCAACCGACGTGGCCAAGATGTTCGACCGCTTCCAGTCGAAAGGCCTCGCGGTGGGCACACTCGCATCGCACCCCTCGCTTAAGGTCTGTCTGGACCCCACGAACCTGTTCGGGCGGCACTCCGCCATCTTGGGGCAGACCGGGTCGGGAAAATCATGGACGGTGGCTTCCCTTGTGCAGAAGACGGTCACGGTGATGCCCAGGGCCCACATCATCATCCTCGACCTGCACGGCGAGTATTGCTGGAAGCGATCCGACGGGACGCACTCCTACGCGTTTGCCGACGCCATCGTCCGGCACGTGGATGCCCGCGAACTGGAGATGCCGTACTGGTTGATGACCTACACGGAGCTCTGCGACCTTCTCATCGAGCACAGCGAGAGGGAGGCCACAAACCAAACAGCGTTCTTTCGTGACTGCTTGCTGGAGGGACGGCAGCGAGAGAACACCACCGCCACTCCCGCACTTGGCCTGGCAAGAGTCACCGTGGATACGCCGATCTACTTCTCTCTTGATGACATCTTGACCAAGGTGCGCGCAAAGAACGTGGAGCGGGTCGCAAACAGGCAGGGGCCCATGTTTGGCGACTTCGATCGCTTCCTGATGCGCATCGAGAGCAAGCTCAATGACTCGCGATACGATTTCTTGCTCAAGCCCACGAGCCGCAACACATCGGCTTCCCTGTCGGACCTGCTCCGAGACTTCGTGGGGCTTGGCACCAAGAAGGCCGCGGTCACCGTCATCGACCTCAGTTCCGTGCCCTTTGACGTTCGGCCCACGGTCGCGGCGCAGATCGGGCGGTTGGCGTTCGAGTTCAACTACTGGAACCCGCAGTACCGCGAGTTCCCGATTCTGCTCATATGCGAGGAAGCCCACGTGTACATCCCCCGCACCGCGGAGAGCCAGTTCGCTGGCTCGCGGAGGTCGATGGAACGGATCGCCAAGGAGGGCCGGAAGTACGGCGTCGGACTTGCCGTCGTCAGTCAGCGGCCCCACGAAGTCTCCGAGACGGTGCTTGCCCAGTGTGGAACGTTCATCTGTCTGCGGATCACCAACCCCGACGACCAGGGCTACGTCCGGAGCCTCGTGCCGGAGAGCGAGGGGGACTTGGTGAGCGTGCTCGCGGGTTTGGGCCGAGGTGAGGCGCTTGTTCTCGGGGAGGCCGTCCCGTTGCCGACTCGGGTCCAGTTCGATAAGCCGAAGCCGGCACCTAACAGCGATGACGTCGATTTCTATGCGAAGTGGAAGGACGGCCCGGAGAACTTGGATGTGGATGAGATCGTCAAGCGCTGGCGTAGTCAGGAACGGTAGAGGTGGACGGCAATACATCGGCGAGGCTGTGGTGCCCAGTTGGAATGCGCATTCCAGGGTCGCGATGTCCCCGCGGTGCGCCGCCGCTGCAACCGGACCATTAGGCGCCCTATCGAAGCTCGGTGGCGAGGGTCCTCGACGAGGCCCGGCTCTGGATAGACGCGCTCGGCGTGGCCAGGTCCCCTCACGTTCGATAGGAAAAGGGGACGTAGTTCACTTATTACACTTGCGCTCTTGCCGTGCCCACCGGGTCTCTGGTAGAATCCCGCCATGCCCCGTGGCCCCCGCCTGGATGC